>Ga0209130_1000608_pt1 | contig 34622 bp, 31 predicted proteins | sample AraplaMF_Cvi_mLB_FD_184264 | JGI IMG/M metagenome (GOLD analysis project Ga0209130, IMG submission 184264) | Arabidopsis root microbial communities from the University of North Carolina, USA - plate scrape MF_Cvi_mLB (SPAdes) (version 2) | ecosystem: Host-associated > Plants > Roots > Endosphere...
CGAGGACGTGGGCTGGGAGCTGTTCCGCCTGATGCTCGACGTGGCCAGCGGCCGCAGGAAGACCTGGGCCGAGCAGTGGAAGCTTCACAACGCCTTGGTACTGTTCAATCCGGCGCCCGTGACCTGACTGCCCAATTGGCCAAAGACAGGGAACACCGAAGTGCCCAACCTCTTGAAGGACGCTTCACGCGAGAGTCGTCCTCGGCGGCGCGATCTTGCGGTCACGTTGGTCGAGGAGCTTGAACGACGCATTCGCCTGAACTTGCTCAAGGCCGGAGACAAGCTTCCCACGGAAGCCACGCTCATGATCCAGTTCGGTGTGAGTCGCACCGTCGTACGGGATGCGCTCGCCAGAATGAAGGCGGCCGGCTTGGTGCAATCGCATCAAGGCGTAGGAACCTTCGTTGCCGGCAACATGAGATCAAAGCCGTTCTGCGTGGAAGACGCCAACGGCTTCGGGCAGGCGCTTGCAGCCATTGAACTGCGTCTTGGCCTGGAATCGGAGGCCGCCGCATTGGCGGCCCAACGCCGCACGGCGGAAGACGTGAGCACGCTTCGCAATGCCTATGACGCGCTGCGAACCGCACTGGAAGAGGAAGCCGACACGGCATATGCGGACCTGAGGTTTCACCTGGCGATTGCACGCGCTGCGCACAGCCCGCACTTCTCTTCGGTGCTTGAAGCCCTGGGATCATCCGCAGTCTCCTCCTCGATCCTCGAACGCGCCCACGCGTCGCATGTGAATCTCCTTTGGGAGCTGGAAGTGCTGGAGGAGCACGGAAATATTCTTGCCGCGATCGAACTGCGGGACCCCGACGCAGCAGGTGCGGCCATGCGCCTGCATCTTGCGAAGAGCCGCGAGCGCCAACGGGCGGCATCCTCCTAGTTTTCGCATTGGGGTGGACTTCATACTCACCTCAATCGCAGATCCCGGGCGCGCGCTTGAGCGGACTGGCGGCGAAAGCGGAAGTACCGCGGCGCGTCATGGAACGTCGGCTTGCTGGCGCTATGCGGACGCCCAGAGCCACTGCCTGGTCGCAGTCCGCTTGCCTTCAACGTAGGTTTACCAACGGGACCAACTGCTTTCGCTGGATTCTGTTGAAAAACAGGTGGGCACCCGTGCTCGCCGCGACCTTCTTGCTCGATCCAGGAGAGAACCGGCCCGAGAACCTTTGGCGCATCGACCGCCCGTCGCCTCTCAAATCGCTGCTGTTGCTCTTCTTTGAGCCTCAAGCAGCCGCTTTGTCATCCTTCGCTGCACCTCAGCATCTCCCGGCTGCTGCCCTGCAACTGAAGTCGGTAAGACACGGATCAATCGGCCATGGACATGTTCATCACGAAAATCTGACACCGGCTCTCAAGGCCTTCCGACTCGCATGCAGGCCCCGGGCAAAGGATGGAGATTGGAGAAGAGCTCCGATCGTCGAATCGGGGTCCCAACGCAAAGGCACTCTAGGCCTGCACCCAAGCACGGTCAAGGCGCCGACATTGCTGCCGGCGCCTATTTTCCAACCTGCTACTTCAAGACTGCCGCCGACGTCAGGTCTCCCAGCGGATAGAAGTAGTGGAAGCCGTGGCCTTGGATGACGCCACTTCGATTGACTGTAAGAACCTCGTCATAGAGTGCGTCGATCACGTGGAGATACTTTCCGGATGGTTCAAGCACCAGCGCGCGGACATTCGTTGCGTACTGAGCCTGTGTTCGCGAGACTTCAGTCAACGCGCCACTCAAAGCAGTGGCGTAGACCACAACGTAGGGGCGTGTTCCTGGCGGCCCCTGCACGGCCACAAGGTACTTGCCATTGGGCATGATGGCCACGTGATAGGGAGCCTCGCTAGTTGTCTTCTCGTTCGCGATGACCGTTCGGTAGGCGGCTTCGCCACCTGCGGTTGTCTCTGAGACAAGGTAGCCTGAAACAATCTTGTTTTCACCCTTGTGGCCAATGAACACCCTGGTACCGGCTGGATTGAACGCGACTGTGGACGGCTGAATCTTCACGTCCGAGTCGCGTCCCTCGGTCAATAGGCCCTGGGCAGAAACCGCGAAGGTGGTGATCGTCCTGTAGTCTCCATTGGTGACGGTGATGAACCTTCCGGTCGGATCGATGGACGCGGCGGTCGGCCCGATCAAGCCGTTGACTGACACCTGCGGCACCAATTGCTGCGTCCCCTCGTTGTAGCGATAGGTGGAGACCTCGCCTCGCGACTTGTTGAGCACCACCAGATAGCGCCCCAGCGGATCCATGGCGATGGACGAGTTGCCAGCAGTAGTGGCAATTGAAACGCCTGCACCCAAGCCGATGGGCATGCCCGCAAGGATGGGGAAGCGGTAGACGTTGGCGTCGTCGATTGCGTAAACCACCTGGCCTGTTGGATCGACGACGAGGCCTTCGATTCGATCTATCGTCGCGGGGAAAGCGCCAAGTCCGCCGAGGACACCAGGCGAGACGAAGCTACGCGGGTTGACCCCCGGCGCCTGCCCATCGTGGCCAGCACCATTTCCGAAGAACATCGCGGTCGCAGCAGGCGTTTCGCAGGCGATGTGCACGGCAGCGGGGAAGCTTCCGATGACGCCCGTGCCATTGCTCACCGCGCAGACCTGATCCGGCGTCTTGGGAGCGTTCCTGATGGTGACGTTGTAGGGCTGCCCGCTGGCCACCTTCACGCTGAACTTGAAGGCTCCATCAGCACTGATCGCAAGGTCATCTGCCCCGTTGTTCTGCAGCACGAGGCCTTCGCCGTCGTATCCACTCACCGAAACGCCAACCTCTTGCGCGGCCGCGTCGCAGTTGACCGTCACGATTGGTCCGGTGCCGGACACAACACCCGTTGGGTTTGAGACGGTGCAGGTCTGGTTGGTTGGCTGCGAGACAACCGTGACCGCATACGGCGAACCATCGGCAATGAAGCTCAGGCCCATGCTGTACGCGCCACCCGAGCTCGAGTAGTACACCGGCATGAGGTTGTTCACCTGCAGCCCGATCAGGCCAACCAGGCCATTCACAGTAGCGACCGCTTGATACTGCTGCGTCGAGCAGCTCACTTGCACGTTGTCGATCGCGGCGCCGCGGATCAACCCGTTGCCAAGATAGACCGAGCAGTTCTGATTCGGCGTGGTCGGGGACGCTTTCACGCGCACTAGGTAGTCGGCGCCACTGACCACCGGCGTGCTGAAAGAGAACCTCCCATCAGCAACTGTCAGGTCGTCGCCGCCGTTGTTGGTCAGGACCAGCCCAGTCCCGAGAAGTCCGGAGACCGAGCCTGAGACCTTGAAGACGTTGGTCGAGCACTTGATCGAGACGTCCGCGACGTCGGAACCTTTGATGGTCCCGGTGCCAGCGTTCACCGTGCAGGTCTGCGACGGTGCGCTGGGCTGCAGCTTGACCGTTACCGCGTAGTCGTCGCCGGCTTTGAGCGCGCCGCTGAACTGGAACGCGCCATCGCCCGACAGGTAGAGGACTTCTGAGCCATTGAGCTGCAGCCCCAAGCCCGCGCCGCCGTTGCTCGTGTCTAGGCCGATGATGGTACCTCCGACTTTCTGTGTCTTCGGCTCGACCCGTGCCTGGTAGCCCGGGGTGGGCTCGGTGGCTGGCGCCGGACTCGAGGAGCCACCGCCTCCGCACGCAGACAGCCCAGCCGCGGCGCACATGAGCAGGGCGGCCAAGGGATTGAGGCCGATCCGACCAGCATCAGGCCGAACACTCGAAGCGCCGGCGCGAGAGGTGCGAGAGCTGCTGCGCAAGGGAAGTGGGCAATTCATAGGCCCGCGCAGTGTATAAATTTGTTACATCACCAGCAAGAATAGTGGTCCGATCCGTACGATCTGGTGAATATTCCCAGATTCGGCGCCTTGACGGCCATGCCGAGGTCCGTAGACCTGCCTTCTGGGCAAAAAGCAAGCTCACCCGCCGCGCCGGTGACGTCCGCCACTGGTCTCCGCCCCATCGTCGGCGAGCAGTACCTGGTGCTCTCCCCCGGCGGCGACATGGCAGCCGACCTGGTGCTGGTGGGCCCGTGCAGCGACGCCCTGCCCGCCAACGGCGCCGAACCGCACATCGAACGCACCACCTACCCCGACCGCGCCGTCCTCGACTACGACCATGCCGGCCACGCCCTCAAGGCCATCCACGGCTGCACGCTGGAACTCTCATCTAGTGCAAATAGTAGGTCTTGGGAGAGTTCGTTGCTTGCGCTGCCTCGCAGCGAAAGCAGACCTTGGACTGGGCGAGTGAGAATGACTGCAACTTGGTGCTCTGCGGGGTTTCCCCCGACGGACAACTCGCGCTACTTCTTAGTCAGTAGCAACTGGCCCATTTTCTGAAGTCTCTCCTTGAGGCCGCTTGCGACTACTCGGAGCACTCCGGGCAGCTCGATTTCCATACTGACTGTGGCATCGAACACCTCGACGACGCCAGAGACGGCTTGGCCCAGCGCTGCGACACTGAAGGTGAGACGGTCGCCGTCCCAGTGCTCGCTGGCAGCCCCGCTGCTGCCGGGCAGCAAGTTGACAATCTTCTCGAAACCGGCCTGTATGCGACGTCGCGCCTCTGCGCGGCCGAGCTGGTGTGGAATGCTGATGATGATGGACGATGCCATGCGAGGAGAGTGCAGCGAATCAGTGCATCGCGCAAGGACATCTAGGGAGCTGCTGCCCTGCGATATGCAGCCCCTCGCTCGACGATCTTCGGCCCAGTGCGGCTGACAAACCTACCGCAACACTCGGGGCTTTCGCATTTGACTACACAACCGACGGGCTCATACTCTTGCTTCACCTGCAGTTACTGGGGGCGACCAATTGGATCTGCAAAAGACCTACATCTCATTACTCACTAAAGATCTTGTGGCGGCCGAGAAGTGGTACACAAGATTGCTTGGTCGTGGTCCGGACTACCGGCCGATGGATACTCTTGTGCAGTGGGAGTTCTCCGACCACAGTGGGTTGATGCTCTCGACCAGCGATGAGATCGCCGGCCAAGGTGCTGCATTCATCTACGTCGGCGATGTGGCGGCTGAGCGTCGCAGGTTGCAAGCCCTTGGGATCACGCTCGGGGAAGACAATCAAGGCGACTACTCGACGCTGGCGCAGTTGCGTGACCCCGACGGCAACCTGCTCACGCTTGCGACGCCACCTGCGCGGCCATTTCCGCGGGCGTGACGCCGGCATCGCTCGCGAATTCTCTCGCCATACGCCCTGGGACCTTCGAACCAAACTTCGTGGCGCCACAGCAGCGGATCCGGTCCCAACAGCCAGACCGCAAGATGGCTTCAAGTTGTACGCGGCCCCCGGAGACGGGGCGCTGGTAGAGTTATCCGATTTGCGGAATCAACATGACAACTGCCAAAAAGCAAACGGCGTTCACTCGCGCCATGACACCTAGCGCGGAACTCGCAGCCATCATTGGGTCCACGCCTCAGCCTCGTACTGAGGTCACCAAGCTGCTGTGGGACTACATCAAAGCGAACAACCTGCAAAACCCGGCCAACAAGCGCAACATCCTTTGCGATGCCAAGCTCCAGGCGGTGATGGGCAAGCCCGAGGTGACGATGTTCGAAATGTCAGGCCTCGTCGGCAAGCACCTCTCCTGAGCTGCCCATTTCCTTATGGTCACCTGCTACCTTCGATATGTCATCGATCCGTTCAAGCTGAGGGAGTTCGAGCACTACGGCAGGCTCTGGATTCCGCTTGTCGAGAAGTTCGGCGGACAGCATCACGGGTACTTCCTGCCGTCGGAAGGGGCAAACAACATCGCGCTGGCGATGTTCACCTTCCCGAGTCTTGCGGCCTATGAGAATTACCGCGCCGCGTCCGCCAGCGATGCAGAGTGCCAAGCCGCATTCAAGTACGCAGAAGACACTCGTTGCATCGTCAGCTATGAACGCAGTTTCTTCAGGCCTGTGTTCAAGTGACGAAGCGCGAAGCGCTGAATGCTGGGCACTTACCCATGGTGCGGCACGAGGTGTTTCGCCAAGTCTTAGAAGTCCGGCTCGGCAATCTGGGTGGCTAGGCGCTCGGTGTGTCGATGTAGGGCGCGGCTGCGCGCCCGATCGATCGCTTCCGACTTAGCCTTGGCCTGGCGGCGCCAGAAAGTCACCGCCAGCAGTAGCACTGCGGCGCCGGTCACGGCGACAAGGAGCGGCACGGTCCATGACGCCGCCCCACCTGAGCTGGATGGGGCCGCGCTGGAGGCGGCACTGATGAAGGACAGGGCGCCGGCGGCACCTGGGGCAAGGAATCGCTTGGTCATCGTGTCGCTGCTTGGGAATGGTGTGTCGCACCAATTCTGAGCAGCATTGAGCCTTTCGTTCTCAAGGCGAAGTGGTAACAGCGCCGTCCCGTGAAAACCGTCACGCAGCCTGCAGGTCGACGGGAATTCAATGTCCCTTTATGCCCGTCGATCCAGCGGCATTTGCGAGGCATCTTCATGATGTTGCCCGGCTCGCAGCGAAAGCCGCCCTTCCTTCGTCGCGATGCGAGCGCCCGGAGTCCGGCCCCTTGCAGACGTCTCCGGAGCGCAGCGCGACGGGAGGGCTCCCGCATCAAGCGCTCCTAGCCTCTACGTCGGCATTCGCTGCGCAGCCGGCATTTCGCATGTGATTGTGAGTTGATCCGTTCATCGTGGACGATGGACGTCGCGTTCGTGCCGAACAGAAGCGGGCGACGTGCCCGTGATGCAGATCGCGCACTTGGCGCAGACACTCGTGGCGCTTTGACAGTGGCGCAGGCCACTCGAACTCGAAGGTAGGGGTAAACCCGCCCATCAAACTTACTTGCAAGCGCGATTGCAAGTAACTTAAGATCACCGCCATGACACAACCTCGCCCCATGGCGCCGCCTGTCGACGAAGCGCCGGCCCTGCCGGCCAACGACGGCAGCACCCACGCGCAGCCCAAGTCACGGCGCACGCAAGCCGAGCGCGTTGCCGAGTCCGACCGTCGCATGCTCGATGCGGCCACGCACCTCATCGCCAAGAACGGCTACACCCAGACCACGCTCGAGGCCATCGGCGTGGAAGCGGGGTACAGCCGGGGCCTGGTGCAGCACCGCTTTGGCAACAAGGACCGCCTGCTCGACGAGCTGATCAAGAAGATCGCCGCCGATCACCGCGAGCGCCTGCTCGAGCGCATGCGCGGGCTGTCCGGCCTGGACGCCCTCTTCTGTGAAATCGACTGCTACCTCGAAAGCATGGATGCGCCGCGCGACAGCTCGCGCGCCTTTTTCATGCTCATGCACGAATCGCTGGGCCCGGCGCCGCACGTCCGCGCCACCTTCGCCGCCATCAGCGCGCGCTGGCACCGCGCCATTGCCCGCCAAATCGGGCACGGCCAGCGCGCCGGCCAGATCCGCGACGACATCGACCCCGAGCGCGAGGCGCAACTGCTCATCGCCACGGCGCGCGGACTGCGCACGCAGTCGATGCTCAACCCGCAGACCAGCGACATCGCCACGGCCATCCAGGCCTTCAAGGACAGCCTGCGGGCCAGGTGGCTGACGCCGGCAACCAGCTAGAGACCCGCCCCCTTCCCTTTGACGCTCACTCCGCCTGGCTCCCACCCGGCGGGCGGGACGAGCTCGCCCTTTCGAATCCTCATCTTCTTGGAGACAACACCCATCATGCGCACCCCGTGGCTTCGCCCGCTCCTGTGCACGCTGCCCCTCGGCCTTGCAGCGTTCTGTGCCCAGGCCACCGACTATCCGACCAAGTCCGTACGCATCGTCGTGGGCTTTGCGCCCGGCGGCGCCTCCGACATCGTCGCGCGCCTGCTGCAGCCGGAACTGCAGAAACGCCTGGGCCAACCGATCCTGATCGACAACCGCCCCGGCGCCAACGGAAACATCGCCAACGACGTGGTGGCACGCGCCGACGCCGACGGCTACACGCTGCTGCTGGGCAACCCCGGCCCGCTGGTGTTCAACCCCTTCCTCTACAAGCAGGTGCCGGTCGATCCGGCCAAGGCCTTCGCGCCCATCTCGCAGATCACCGAAAGCCCGATGGTGATCGTGGTGCCGTCCAACTCGCCCCTGAAGTCGGTGGCCGACCTCGTGAAGAGCGCCAAGGCCAAGCCGGGCGGCCTCACCTACGGGTCGGCAGGCAACGGCAGTTCGATGCACCTGGCGGGCGCCACGCTGCAGATGCGCACCGGCGCGCCGCTGGTCCACGTGCCGTACAAGGGCAGTGGGCCGGCCATCACCGACTTGCTGGGCGGCCAGCTGGACTTCATGCCCGACAGCCGCTCGACCACGATGCCTTTCATCCGCGACGGCCGGTTGCGTCCGCTGGCGGTGACGGGCGACCACCGCGTGGGCGATCTGCCCCAGGTGCCCACCGTGGCAGAGGCGGGCGTGCCGGACTTCAAGGTCACCACCTGGCTGGGCATGGTCGCGCCGGCAGGCACGCCGCAGCCGGTGATCCAGCGCCTTTACGTTGCCTTCAGCGAATCGTTGAAGGAGCCCGCAGTGAAGGCACGCCTGGACGAACTCGGCACCTATGCGCTGGGCAGCACGCCCGAGGCCTTCGCCCGCTCGATGGAGCAGGAGCGCAAGGAGGCGCGCCAGCTGGTGCAGCAGACCGGGATGAAGATCGAATGAACCACGCCACCCTCGAACTCGCACGCTGCACCGTCTGCGGCGGCACCAGCTTTCCGGCCCAGGTGCCGGGCTGCCGTCACTGCGGCGCGCCTGCCGCGCAACTGCGCGCCGAAGCATGCGCAGCACCGGTGCACCTCCTGAACTTCGTCACGGTGCATGCGCCCCTGGCGCCGGGCCTGAAGGTTCCGGCCGTGATCGGCGAGGTGGCACTGGCCCCGGGCCTGGTGGAAGAGGCACGCATCGACGTGGCGGACGAAAGCACGCTTGAACTCGGCATGGCGCTCACGCCCGTATGGCAGCCCGGCGCCGAGGACACCGCGGGTAGCTGGGCGTTCCGCCCCATGCAGGCAGAGGTGGCCGCATGAGCAACCCCAACTCCCTGCTGCGCGAACGCGCCGTCTACGTCGTCGGCATCGGCCTGCATCCCTATGGATTTCCTTCGGACACGCCCTACGTCCAGCTGGGCCTTCACGCCGTGCGCGAAGCACTGGCCGATGCCGGGCTGCAATGGCCGCAGGTGCGCTCGGCCGTGGTCGGCACGGCGGCGCTGGGCATGGCCGCCGGCCGTGTGATGCTGCGCCACCTTGGCTCCACGGGCCTGGAAGTGATGCAGGTGGAGAACGCCTCGGCCTCCGGCTCGACGGCCTTCCGCATCGCCTGCCTGCAGGTGGCCAGCGGCGAGCACGACGTGGTGCTCGCCATGGGCGTGGACAAGTTCGGCGATGGCCGCCGCGCCGTGCTCAAGGACGGCCTGACGCCGCTGAGCCCCACCTCGAACGTGCCTCTGGTGAAGTTCGCGCTGCTGGCGCGGCGCTGTATGCGCGAGTACGGACTGACGCGGCAAGACATGGCCCGTGTCGCGGTCAAGAACCACGGAAACGCCTCGCGCAATCCCTTCGCCCAATTCCGCAAGCCACGCACCATGGAACAGGTGCTTGCCTCGGCACCGGTGGCGGGCGACCTCACGGCCATGCAGTGCTGCCCACGCGGCGAAGGGGCGGCTGCGGTGATCGTGGTGTCGGAAGAAGCGCTCAAGCGCCTGGGCCTGCCGCGCGAACGTGCGGTGCGCGTGCTGGCCTCTACTGCCAGCAGCGAGATGCTCCCGACCGACGATGCGCCGGCGCTGGTCGACCTGGTGCGAAAGTCTTCCGCCGCCGCACTCGCGCAGGCCGGCATCGGCGCCAGGGACCTGGACATCGTCGAGCTGCACGACGCCTTCACCATCGAGGAGCTGCTCTATACCGAGGCCGTGGGCGTCTGCGAAACCGGCGAGGGGGCGGCCTACGTGGCGCGCGGCGACGCCGACATCGGCGGGCGCTGCGCGATCAATCCTTCGGGCGGACTGATCGGCATGGGCCACCCGCTCGGCCCCACGGGCATTGGCCAGGTGGCCGAGATCACGCGGCAACTGCGCGGCGAAGCCGAGGGACGCCAACACCCCGATGCCAGGCTGGCCCTGGCCCACATGATCGGCCTCGGCTCGGTAGCCGTGGCCCATGTACTCGCACGCGCCTGATGCAGGCGGAGGCACTCACATGAACTACGACACCCTGCTCTACGAAGTCACCGATGCGGTGGCGGTCATCCGGCTGAACCGGCCGGACCGCATGAACGCCATCGGCGGCGCCATGAAGGCCGAGTTGCGCGACGCGATCCTGGAGCGCGCGCGCCACGACGACGCGGTGCGCTGCGTCATCATCACCGGCGCAGGCGACCGCGCCTTCTGCGCCGGCGCCGACATCAAGGAACGTGCCGGCAGCGCGATGCCGCAGGCCCAATATCACCTGCAGCAGAAGGCCACGCACGAGCTGTTCCGCGCCATCGAGCAGCTCGAGAAGCCGGTCATCGCAGCCATCAACGGCGTGGCCATGGGCGGCGGACTGGAGATCGCGTTGTGCTGCGACGTGCGCATTGCCGTGCGCGGCGCCAAGCTGGCGCTGCCCGAAGCGCGCATCGGCGCCCTGCCTGCGGCGGGCGGCACGCAGCGCCTGCCACGCCTGGTCGGGCCCGGCATCGCCAAGGAGCTGATGTTCACCGGCGATCACATCGATGCCGAACGCGCGCTGGCCATCGGCCTGGTCAACCAGGTGGTCGAGCCGGACGCGCTCATGCCAGCGGCCATGGCGATGGCCGCCCGCATCGCCGCCAATGCGCCACTCGCCGTGCGCCACATCAAGCACGCTGTGGACACCGGCCTGCAGGTGGGCATCGACGCCGGCCTCGAATACGAGCGCTATGCAGCCGCGCTGGTGGTTTCCAGCGAAGACCGCCGCGAAGGCATGCGCGCCTTCGTCGAAAAGCGCAAGCCCGTCTTCCGGGGCCAGTGAGCGGACCCTTCTCAACAGAACGCATCTCAAGGAAAGCAACAGCATGGATCTGAATCTCAAGGGCCGCGTGGCCTTCGTCACCGGCGGTGGCCAGGGCGTGGGTCGCCGCATCTGCCTGGACCTCGCCGCCGAAGGCGTGGCCGTGGCCGTCAACGACATCTTCGAAGAGCGCGCGCAAGCCGTAGCACGGGAGATCGTGGCGGCGGGCGGCCGCGCATTCGCAGCCGTGGCCGACATCACGAAGCAGGCCGAAGTGCAGGCAGCGGTGGCCGCCACGCAGGAAGCGCTGGGGCCGGTCGACATCCTCGTGAACAACGCGGGCGTGCTGGTCGAGCGGCGCGAGAAGGGAGGCGCGGCGCCGCTCTTCCTGGAAACAGACGCCGAAGGCTGGGAGCGCATCGTCGACCTGAACGTGTTCGCAATGATGTATTGCTGCAAGGCGGTGCTGCCCGGCATGAAGGAGCGCCAACACGGCAAGATCATCAACATCATGTCCGAGGCCGGCCGCGCTGGCGAGGCGCGCTTGGCGGTGTACTCGGGCGCCAAGGCCGCGATGCTGGGCTTTGCCAAGGCCATTGCGCGCGAGCACGGCAGCGACTGCATCAACGTCAACGTGATCGCGCTGGGCGCGGTGTCGCACGAAGGCATCCGCGAGGGCGCACTGAGCCCCGAAGCCACGCCGGAGAACAACGAGCGCCTGGGCAAGATGCTCAACGCCTATCCCATCTCCCGCGGCCTGCGCCGCCTGGCTCGCCCGGAAGATGTCTCGGGCATGGTCTGCCTGCTGGCTTCCGATCGCGCCGCCTACATCACCGGGCAGAGCATCGGCATCAGTGGCGGCTACGTGATGCAGTGAACGAGCCGATGTTCCGCACCCGTCTTACGGAACTCTTCGGCATGCGGCTGCCCGTGCTGGGCGGCGGCATGATGTGGCTGTCTGACGCACGCTATGTGGCCGCCCTTGCGCGCGCCGGCGCGCTGGGGTTCATCACGCCGCGCTCCTTCGACGGGCTGGACAGTTTCCGCGCCGCCGTGCGCGCATGCCGCGAAGCCAGCCATGGCCAGCCTTTCGGCGTGAACATCACCCAGTCGCGCCGCGCCGAAGAGAACCGGCTCGTCCCCGATTGGATCGACATCGGCCTGGAAGAAGGTGCGACCTGTTTCGAGACGGTGGGTCCTTCGCCGCAGCATCTGTTCGCGCGCATCCATGCCGGCGGCGCGAAGGTGATCCACAAGTGCGCCTTCATCCCGCACGCATTGAAGGCGCAGGACGCAGGTGCGGACGCCGTGGCCCTCGTGGGCTGCGAGGCGGGCGGGCATCCGGGAACCAACGAGTTGCCCACCTTCGTTCTTGCCGCACTCGCGCTGGAGCAATTGCGCATTCCACTCGCACTGGGCGGCGGCATCGGCAGCGGCCGGCAGATTGCCGCGGCCTTGGCGCTGGGTTCCGACGCCGTGGTGATGGGCACGCGCTTCCTCGTGTGCGAGGAAGTCTGGGCGCACGACAACTACAAGCGACACCTGGCCGCGCAGCCGGCCGAATCCTCGACGCTCGCCCTGCGCAGCACGGGCCATCCGTGGCGCGTGCTGGACAACGACACGGTGCAGCGCACCCGCGCACTGGAATCCGAAGGAGCAACCCGCTATCCCGACTTCGGCCCGCTCTCCACCGGCCGCCTGGGGCGCGATGGTGCCTACGTCGCGGGCGACTGGAACACCGGCCTGCTCTCGATGGGCCCGGCCATCGGCTTCGCCAACCGCATCGAACCCGTCCAGGCCGTGCTGCAGAAGCTCATGGACGACGCCATGACCGGTGCCGCGCACCTGCGCGCGCTGGCTCCTTCCCCTACATCTAGCTTTTCGCTCTCATGAATCCGAATCTCTCGCTCCACTGCGGCAACCGCAGCCTGGCCGGCACCGCGCTGCAGGCCCAGGCCGACCGCGCCGCCGGCGGTTTCCAGTCCATGGGCCTGAAGCCCGGCGACACCGTCGCGGTGATGCTGCGCAACGACCTGCCCTACCTCGAACTGATGCTGGCACTGGGCCGCCTTGGCGTGCACCTGGTGGCCGTCAACTGGCACTTCCAGGCCGAAGAAGCCGCCTACGTCTTCAAGGACAGCGGCGCCCGCGCGCTGGTGGTCCACGCCGACCTGTGGCCGCGGTTGGCCGCGGCCGTGCCGGCCGGCCTTCCGGTACTGATCGTTCCCACGCCACAGGACGTTCTCGAGGCCTACGGGCTCGAGCCCGCGCCGCTGCCCGAAGGTGCGCAGGACTGGGCCAGCTGGCGCGACAGCTTCCCGCCCTGCACCAGCGCGCCGGTGCCCTCGGTGGGGAGCATGCTCTACACCTCCGGCACCACCGGCCGACCCAAGGCCGTGATGCGCCTGCCGGGCACGCCGCAGCAGCACGCGGGCTCCAAGCGGGTGCGTTCTCTGGCAAGCCAGGCGCGCGAAGGCATGCGCACTGCGGTGGTCGGCCCGCTTTATCACGCTGGCCCGAACGCGGCCGCGCGCGTGGCGCTGGACATGGCCGAGCGCATCGTCGTGCTGCCGCGCTTCGACGGTGAGCAACTGCTCAAGACCATCGAGACGCACCGCATCACGCACCTGTCGCTGGTGCCGGTGATGATGGTGCGGCTGCTCAAGCTGCCGGCCGAGGTCCGCGCGCGCTACGACGTTTCGTCACTGGAGAACGTGACGCACGGCGGCTCGCCCTGCGCGCCCGACGTGCGGCGCGCCATGATCGAGTGGTGGGGCCCGATCGTGAACGAGACCTACGGTTCTACCGAAACGGGCCTCGTCACCTGCGTGAGCGCCAAGGAGTGGCTGGATCACCCAGGCACCGCTGGGCGGCCGTTTCCCGGCATGTCGGTGCGCATCCTCGACGCCGAAGGCCGCATCCTGCCGCCGGGCGACGTCGGCGAGATCTACGTCAACCCGGGCGACAACGCCCTGCCCTTCACCTACCGCAACAACGAGGAAGCACGCCGCGCCATCGAGCGGGACGGGCACGTGACCAACGGCGACATCGGCTACCTCGACGCCGAGGGCTATCTCTACGTCACCGACCGCAAGCGCGACATGGTGATCTCCGGCGGCGTGAACATCTACCCGGCCGAGATCGAGCACGCGCTGGTCACCAACCCGCAGATCGCCGACTGCGCCGTGTTCGGCATTCCTGACGCGGAATACGGCGAAGCCGTGGCCGCGGCGGTGGTGCGCGCGCCGGGCAGCCAGATCAGCGAGGCACAGGTGCGCGACTGGGTGCGCCAGCGCCTGGCCGGCTACAAGGTGCCGCGCCACGTCGAGTTTCACGACGTGCTGCCGCGCGAAGGCATGGGCAAGGTCTTCAAGAACCAGCTGCGTGCACCGCATTGGGAACGTGCGGGACGCCGCATCTGACATGGCGGCCACCTCACCACCCGCCTTCTTCGGTACGGAGCCCGACCGCTTCGACTTCGCCTGGCCCGGCCACGCTGTCTTCGGTGCCGGCTGCGCGCGGCAACTGCCTGACTGGGTGCTCGCACAGGGCGTGCGTCGGCCGCTGGTGCTCAGCGACGCCGGGCTCGTGCAGGCCGGGGTGGTGGCGCCGCTGCTCGAGGCACTGCGCGCCGCCGGAACCGCGCCGGCGCTCTACGACGGCGTGGCCGCCAATCCAACGCTGGACAACGTTGCGCAGGCGCGCAGCGCCTGGAGCAGCCACCGCTGCGACGGCCTGGTGGCCATCGGCGGGGGCAGCGTGATCGATGTTGGCAAGGTGCTGGTCGCGGGACTGTGCTCGGACGCCCCCATCGAGCAAGTGCTGCGCGAAGGCGACCGCGCGCTGTCGCGCCAGGCACCGCCCTTTGCCGCGCTGCCGACCACGGCGGGCACCGGCAGCGAAAGCACCACGGCCGCCCTGGTCAAGGACGAGCACGGGCGCAAGCACGTGCTGCGCAGCCGGCGAAGCCGCCCCCAGTGGGTGGCGCTGGATCCGGCGCTGACGTTGACCGTTCCGCCGGCCGTGACCGCCAGCACCGGCTTCGACACGGTCATGCATGCGCTGGGCGCAGCCACCAACCGCGCGACCAATCCGGTTGGCGAAGCCCTGGCCCTGCAAGCGCTGGCGCTGTCGGTGCGGGCGCTGCCTGCCGTGCTGGCCGAACCCGAATCGCTCAAGGCGCGCAGCGACATGCTGCTGGCCAGCTACCTGGCCGGAGCCGCCATGAGCCTGCGCGGCGTGGATGGGATCCACGGCCTTTGCACGCCGCTGGAGGCGCTGGTGGACGTGCCGCATGCGCATGTGCTGGCCGTCACCTGCGTGCCGCTGATGCGCTTCACCCGAGCGGCAGCCATGGCGCGCTACGCGCAGGCGGCGCGCGCCTGCGGCCTGACCGGCAGCGACGACGACACCCTGGCCAATGCGCTCATCGAAGCGGTCGACAGGCTGCGCCTTCAGGCGGGCCTGCCAACGACGCTGGCTGAACTCGCTCTGCGGGCCGACCAGTTGGAGCCGGCCATCGATGCCGCCGTGCAGAACGCCTCGCTGCGGCTGAACGCCCGACAGCCTTCGCGGCACGAGATTGCCGAGCTTTACCGGGCCATGAAGCCCGCCTGACGGCCCTGCCTTCCTCACATTTTTCGACACTATGCAAAGCGCATCTCCATCCTCTTTTCTAAGAACCGGCGTCTATCCGCTGCTGATCGACGGCGAAGAACGCCAGGCCGCGGCGGGGCTGCAGTTCGAAGTCGGCAACCCCTCCACCGGCCGGCCATTGGCCCAGGTCGCGCAGGCTGATGCGCAGGACGTCGACGCCGCCGTGCGCGCCGCCCAGCATGCCTTCGAGACGCATTGGCGGCAGACCTCCGCACGCCAGCGCAGCCGGCTGCTTCGCAAGCTCGCCGACGCACTGGAAAAACGAACCGAGCAACTGGCCTGGCTGGAAACCTGGAACGTCGGGCGCCCCATCACGACTACGCGCGGCTCGATGCGCACGATGCTCGACGGCATCGACTACATCGCCGGCGTTTCGCAGGGCATCGGCGGGCAAACGCTCAACGTCGCGGACACGCACATCGTCAACTTCACGCTGCGCGAGCCATTCGGCGTCGTGGGCCTGATCCTGCCGTGGAACTACCCTTTGACCCTCACCATCAGCAAGCTGATGCCGGTGCTGGCTGCGGGCAACACGGCCGTCATCAAGGCCTCGGAAATCACGCCGCTGTCCTCGGTGGAACTCGGCGCGGCGATTCTGGAGGCCGGCTTTCCGCCGGGCGTGATCAACATCGTGCACGGCCCCGGCGCAACCGTGGGCCAGGCCCTGGTGGATCACCCGCTGGTGGAGAAGATCTCGTTCACCGGCGGCACCGCCACCGGCAAGGCCATCTACCGCAGCGCGGCCGAGCGCATCAAGCGCGTGACGCTCGAGCTGGGCGGCAAGTCGCCCCTGATTGTCTTCGATGACGCCGACCTCGACGCGGCGGCCGCCGTGGCGCTGCAGGACGTGAGCCGCAACACCGGGCAGATCTGCGTGGCCTGCACGCGGCTGCTGGTGCACGAGCGCATTGCCGATGCCTTCACCGAGCGTCTGCGCAATGCATACGGCCGCATCCGCATCGGCCTGCCGGAAGACCCGCAGACCGAGATGGGCCCGCTGGTGAGCCGCGCCCAGCAGGAGCGCGTTCAGCGCTACATCGAGATCGGGCGCGAGGAGCAGGCCCAGCCCGAGACGATGCAGGACCTGTCGAGCCGCGCCGAACTGCGCGATGGCTACTTCGCCGCCCCCACGCTGTTCCTGCAAGGGCGCAACGACATGCGCGTTGCGCAAGAGGAAATCTTCGGCCCGGTGCAGGTGCTGATTCCCTTCCGCGACGAAGCCGACGCCGCGCGCATCGCCAACGACAGCCGCCATGGCCTGGCCGGCGTGGTCTACACGCGGGACGCCGGCCGCGCGATGCGCATGTGCAAGGCACTGCAGATCGGCAACCTGGCCATCAACGATCCGATCAAGGCCTCGGCCGATGCGCCCTTCGGCGGCTTCAAGGAATCGGGGCTGGGCAAGGAGCGCGGACTGGACGCGATCCTGGAAAACACGCAGGTGAAGAACGTGCGCTTCTCCATGCGCTGAAGCGCTCACGCAGCACATCAACAAATCTACAAAGGAGACAAGGACATGAAGAAAAGCATCTGCTCGCTACTTCTCGCGCTTGGCGCGAGCTTGTTGCCTGCCTGGGCCCAAACCTTCCCGGACCGGCCGGTGAAGATGCTGGTGGGGTTCGCCGCAGGCGGCATCACCGACATCACGGCCCGCCAGGTGGCCGAAAACATGAGCCGGACGCTCGGCCAGCCGGTGGTGGTAGAGAACCGCGCGGGCGCGGGCGGAAACATTGCCACGGCAGAGCTTGCGCGTGCACAGCCCGACGGCTACACCATCATGCTCGCCTCGCCTGGGCAACTGGTGGTCAACCCGCTGACGCAGAAATCACCCGGCTTCGATCCGAAAACGCAGTTCACGCTGGTGAGCCTGGCCAACGAGAGCCCCTTTGTCCTCGTGGTGCCGGCGAACTCGAGGTTCAAGAGCGTTCCCGAGATGGTGGCTTGGGGCAAGACGCATGACGCGGGCTTGAGCTTTGCTTCGCCGGGCTTGGGCACCACGATGCACATTGCCGGTGAGATGCTGCAGGTCATGGCTGGCGTCAAGGCAGTTCATGTTCCCTATCGGGGTGGAGCGCAATCGACCAACGATCTGGTCGCCGGGCGGGTGGACTTCATGATCGACAGTGTCGGAGCGGTGGCCTCCCAGGTGCAGGCCGGTCAGCTCAAGGTGCTGGCCGTGGCCAGCGGCCACAAGCTTCCCCAGTTCCCCGACACACCGCTGCTGTCGAGCATGTACCCCGGCCTGGAGGTCTCATCCTGGCTCGGTGTGGTTGGCCCGCCCGGCATGTCGCAGGATGTGCAGCGCACGCTGGTGCGCGCTGTGGAACAGGCGGTGCGAGAGCCTGCTTACGTACAGATGCTTGAAAAGCGCGGCAGCGTCGTCGCGGCGGCGGGTCCGGACGCCTTCGCCAAGCATCTAGCCAAGGAGCGCGAACGCGTCGAGCGAACAGTGGTCAAGGCTGGACTGCGACTGGATTGATCGAAGTGCCTTGTTCGCTGCCTGGACGGCGTTGCCAAGGGGGCCAAGGACGAGGACCTACGCTCAAGCACAGCGGATCCTCCGCAGGTCAAATCGAACATCGGGAACGAGCAGCGACCCGACATCCACGGCGACTCAAAGCGGGCGGTCAACAACTTTGACCACTGGGGCGGCCGGGGGTAGCAAAGCCATGGGTGCCCACGCACGGGCACTGTCACTCGGGTGTTACAGTCCACGCCGATTTTTCGGTCCTTCCTGCGCCGATGGCATCGTCTTCCCTGCGCGGGTCATTCCCATCTCTCACTGAGCATCGGCAACATGGAACTTCGGCTTGTCCTTTCCTTCAGGCGCGCGCCCCGCCTCAGCTTCTCCTCCCTGCGAACCTGGCTCATGACGCTGATGATGCTCAGCGCGGCCACCCTGCTCTCGGCCTGCGGCGGCTCCGACACGCCGCCCCCTGCGGGCCTGAGCTACGCCATGACTTCGGCGGTGTATGAGGCCGGACGGCCCATCGTGCCCAATTCCCCCATCTCCAGCGGCGGCTGGGTGGCCCGCTACAGCGTTGCGCCACCACTACCCGCAGGTCTTTCCATCAACGAATGGACAGGCGTCATTAGCGGTACGCCGGTCGCCGTCACCGCACCGGCCGTGCACACGGTCACGGGCGAGAACAAGAGCGGCACCGCAACCGCGCGCGTGGAGATCGAGGTGCGCCAGACGCCGGCCGCGCCGGCGGGCCTGAGCTACCGAGAGCTGACCCCGACCTACACCGTCGGCATGGCGCTTGCGCCGAACACGCCCACCAGCACGGGCGGGCCGATCACCCACTACGGCGTCGCGCCGGCCCTGCCCGCAGGTTTGGCGATCGACGCGACCACCGGCGTCATCGGCGGAACGCCGACTACCATCACTGCGGCTTCCGACTATGTGGTTACCGGCACCAACGTGGCGGGATCGACCACGGTTACCCTGCGCCTGGCGGTGCAGTCGGGCGTGGCAGCGCCGGCAAGCGTCAGCTACAGCGCTCCGGTTGCGCTGTACGTGACCAATGAACCCGTCGTGCCCAACACTCCGCAGGTCACCGGCGGTCCGGCCAGTGCCTTCTCGGTCGCGCCTGCGCTTCCCGCGGGGCTGAGCCTCAACGCCACGACGGGTGCCATCACCGGCACGCCGGGCGCGATCCAGTCCCAATCGACCTATGTCGTCACCGCGAGCAACAGCGCGGGCTCAGCGCAGGCGCAGGTGAAGATCTCCGTCACCTCCCGCGGCAGCTGGACGGCGGTGCCCCCTGTCTCCGTTGGTCGGCACTATGCGGCTGCGGTGAAGCTGCAGAGCGGCAAGGTGCTGTACCTCGGTGGCAACTCGGCTGGACCCGCCAGCGGTGTGGCTGACCTTTATGACCCCCTCACTGATTCCTGGTCATCGGCGGCGCCGATGCTGGTGCCCCGTTCGGACCCGTCGGCGACGGTGCTGCTGGATGGCCGCGTGCTGGTCACCGGCGGGGACGCGTCCATCACCACGAGCTTAGCCAGCGCCGAGCTTTACGACCCCGTCGCGAACACCTGGACCGCCACGGGTAGCATGAACGAGGCACGCACCCGCCACACGGCTTCGTTGCTGCCCGACGGCAAGGTGCTGGTGATCGGCGGCTACCGTGCCGGCCCACTCCAGTTCTCCCAGACGGCAGAACGCTATGACCCGACGACCGGCACTTGGACGCTGATGGCCACTCCGCTCTCCGTCGCGCGCGCTCAGCATGGCGGTCAACTGTTGGCTGACGGGAGCGCAGTGCTGCTCGTTGGAGGTATCAACGGCGGCGGCCATCTCACGTCCGCCGAGCTGTTCCCGACCAATGACAACGGCAGCACCACCTTCATGCCAGGCGTTGCACCGGCCGGCAACGTCTACACCTCGGTGCGGCTTGCCGATGTCAGCGTTCTCTCGATGACCGATGGAAGTACGACCGCCGTGCGCTTCAACCCAATCTCATCGACCTGGACCACGAGCACTTTGGCGAGCGGCAGCAATCGCGTGCTGCCCACCATGACGGCCCTGGCCGACGGGCGCGTGCTGCTGGCCGGCGGCGTCGGCCTTGTGAGCGCGGAGATCTACAACCCCGACATCAACACATGGACCGCAGCGACATCGATGTCGACGCTCCGCTCTCGGGCTGCGGCAGTCCTGCTGGACGACGGAAGTGTGCTGGTCATCGGGGGCGATTCCGGCAGCGGTGAGCTGAGCGCCGTGGAACGCTTCACGCCGTAGCGTCCAGGCGGCGCGCCCCTACCTCTCTGACGAAAGGTACTCGGCCGGCCTCCCAGGGCCTGGCGGAGTCAGGTGGCCTTGGGCTCCTGTCGATGGGCTTCGGCCTGGCGCGCCAGCTCGACAGCCCGGGTCACTTGATGGAGGGAAAGCGGCCCTGCTAGGTTGACTTCGCCCGTCGTGACGCTTTCCAGGGCCGCCCGCCCCTTCTTTCCTGCCAACCAGGCGGACGCCGAGCTAACCGATCCGCCTCCGTACTTCGCCCGCATGGCAGTGGCGGCTGCACGACTCACCGCCAAGAAAGCTGCCTGATCCTTCGCGGCGGCAGCGGCCAGGAAGACCAAACTCATCTCCACGAGCTTCTCCGCCTCGGTCTCTAGACGGCGGGCTTTGGCCTCGCTGTGAGCAGCAAAACCGAGCAGGGCTGGTTCGTCGGCGGTCGAAAAGACCCGGATCTGCCCCCCCTCCTCCCATCCTGAGTCGGCACGCTGCGCCACTGCGACGGCGCGACCGCGGGCCTTCGATGCGCGGTCTGCAGCGGCCTGAGCCTCTGCCTGGTGGCTGAGCTCCCATACCAGTAGTGGCGCATGGGCGGCTCCGTGCACGGCCCATCGCCCGTCGGCATTGAGGTACCGGGTGTAGAGCACCGATGAACCGCCATGCTTCTCCGCATCGAGCGGCGCCGACTGATGGTCTAGGAGAGAAAGCAGGAGGTAGGGCTTCGGAAGCATGGGTAGGGGTCGGTCGGTTGCCCGCCAATTCTGACCTCAGGCGGCCGGGCAGATCGCTTTCGGCGCCATGCCATCTGAGATGGAAGCCCTCATACCCAATTTTGAAGAGCCCAACAGCCCCAGCCGTCCCTGAAATCCGTGAGTGCCGACGGCTGTGCGCCACACATGCCGGGGTGGGGTGAAGTTATGCGTGGCCGCGACCACCCACGGCCGCACGTGGAGCCTTCAGTCACCTCTCGCAGATCGGGGCAGCGCGCGTTGCGGCTTGGCAGCAGCGAGAGCGATCGTCGGAACGAGCCGCGTGCGCTGTCGGCCGTGAGTCCACCCATTACTTTTTCCAGCGTGCGGCACTGTCCTCGGTCCCGAACCACCGGGAGATCTTTCCTGCGTCGTTGATCACGGCCACCTGGATCCAGTCGGTGTCGTGGACATCGCCATCGGGAAGCGACTGTCCCTTGCTTCGGCCAAGCACGGCGCAATGGCTTGGGCCCTCGAAGAATTCCTTGGGCTCGAACTCCACGATCCTTGAGACTTCGGACAACTTCGAAAAGAAGGCCCCGACCTCCGCCTTGCCCCGGAACTTGCCGCCATAAGGCGTGCCGTACTCTGGCTTGGCGAGGTAGGCCCATTCCACGTCGTCTGCCAGCAGGTCCATCAGGGCCGGGATGTTCCTGCTCATGTAGGCCGCGTAGGCGGCCTTGGACACATCAGTTGGCTTTCCCATGATCCGCTCCTCATGCTGTTGGGGGCGGAGAGCGTAGTCCTGGGGCATGTCACCCTGCCAGCGGCATGGCGTAAGGGTTTGTGTTCGCAAGCCCAACCAATTCACCGCAATCAGCATCTCGAATCACTTTTCCCTGTACCTGTCGAAGTCGATGCGGACGACCTTGTCCATCAGCGTCGGATCACCACCGTGACATTGGTGGAGTGGCTCGGCGGAATCGTATTGAGCTGATAGCGTCCGTCAGATCGAGCGAGTATTTGCGGCCGGGCAACTCAGGGGATCGATGCCACGCGTCAATGATGAAAGTGTCGATAGGCGCGCCGCATGGGCAGTATGAACCGTGCGGGCGTATGGGGCCCTGCGGCATCATTGGGGCCATGTGCTCCAACTACGAAGCCGTCTCCCGCGCCGATCGCCTCCTGAGCTTTTTCGGCGTGGTCAGGGACCGCGACGACCCGACCGCTACCGTGTTTCCGACCGGGATGGCGCCGTTCATTCGGCTCGCTGAGGATGGTTCGGGTCAGCGGCGAGTGCACGACGGCGCCTTCGGCCTGCTGCCCTACTTCGCCAAGGAGATCGCGTTTGGGCGACGCACCTACAACGCCAGGACGGAGACGGTGGCTACGCTGCCCAGCTTTCGCGACGCATGGCGCCGCAGCCAGCGCTGCATCATTCCGGCCGAGAGCATCTTCGAGCCCAGCTACGAAACCGGCAAGGCCGTGCGCTGGCGGATCTACCAGCCGGGCGACGTGCCCATGGGCATCGCAGGCATCTACACAAAGTGGCGGGACACCGAGACCGGCCTGGAACTTTACAGCTTCGCCATGCTGACCGTAAACGCCGCTGGCCACCCGGTCATGCAGCGCTTCCACAAGGCAGAGGACGAGAAGCGCATGGTCGTGATCCTCGATCCTGCCGACTACGATTCATGGCTTACCTGCCCGCTCACCGCGGCACCGAAGTTCTTCCGGCAGTGGATGGGGCCTTTGGAATCCTATGCCTCACCGTTGCCACCACGCGCGCCGCGCACGCACAGCGGCAAGGTCGTGGCCCCTCCGAAGCCGGACGAGGCGCCGGGTCTGTTCTGACGCCCCCCAGACGGTCATTGTCCAAGGCCACCGGCGGCGGCGATGATCTGCTCCGCATTCGGGAAGATGCAGAGGCTATTTGGTCCATCGAGCGCCTCAATCTGCGCCCAGTGGACGACGCCCTCCGCATCAACCAGAAAGTGTCCGACGAGCTGCGTTCCGTGGCGCGCGAAGATGGCACTGTCGATCTCGGTGAGTTCGAACCCGTCCTTGGCATTGAGGACGGTATTGGCTTCCATCGGCTGCGTCGGCGCGGTGAGTTCGCCGGTTGGGTTGATTCGCGCGGCGGCGAACTGCGCCATGCTCGCGTGATAGGGCCACTCGGACGGCTCGTTGTCCCCATCAGGCTGAAACTCGAGATGCGGCACGCCGAAAGCCTGGTGCGTCAGGCAATCCGGATCGCACAGAAGCGTGACCGGGGTCGGCCGGTACCGGAAATAGAGGCTGGCGTGGTCTAGCGGCGTGTTGATGACGGCGAGGGTCTGGACCCCCATGGCGCGCAAATGCGGCTCAACGCTTCCGAGTTGCAGCACCTGACGCCGGCAGAACGGGCAATGCAGACCGCGATAGAAGCCAATCAAGAATGGACGACCGCGCAAGCTGTCGAGTGAGACCATGCCTTCTCGATTGGCCGCTGGAAGCACGAACGCCGGCGCAAGCTCCCCCGCTTGCAGCGGCCGTCTCTGGTCTCCCATGGAATCTCTCCTTTGGGTGTCTTCCGGCACAGAACACGAACCTATCACTTGTCACCGGTGCGCACAACTCGCTCTGCATAGTCGGCGTAGCAACTACTTCCCGCATGAGCCGACAGAACATCTAGCGATGGGAACCCTCTAGAGGTTGCTCATGCCATCATGCACAGGCAGCAACAAGAGCATCTGCTCGCGCTCGGGCGTCCTTCGCTTCACCACCTTCGCCCGCGGCTTGGGTAGCTCGCCCAACTGCTGCAAGCCGCGCCGTTGGAGTTCGACGCCAAGCACCGCCAGCAGTTCTACTTCACTTAGCTTGGCCAGCACCTGACCGGCGCGCTGCGCAGCAGCGGACATTCCCTGGTCCAGCAGGTCTTGATGGAGGAGCGGATTGTGCAAAGGCATCGCAGCGCCGATTTTGGCGCCTTCCGTTGCAGCCGCCGCTGGAAAAATCCCTGTTGACCCGACATCTTCAGCACCCGTCAAAGCGCTTGGGCCCACAGCTGGAAAGCGAAAGCGGACCAATTCCTCAACCGATCTTGCTCGACGGTGAGCAGCGGCTCCTCGGTCGGACATCCGCAATGGGCCCAAACGTAATCCTGTTCGCCGAGACACCGGGTCGATCAAGGACAAGCTCAAGTCCGGCAGACCAGATGATTGGACATCATCAAACTGAGGTAGATTTAGGCTCATGACGAACATCGCCTCAGTCCTTAAGTCGGAAATCTCGCGCATTGCTCGCAAAGAAGTTCGCTCTGAGATTGATAGTCTGAAGAAGGCAAGTGCACAGTACCGCGGCGCTATTGCACAACTGAAGCGCGAAGTATCAGATCTTCAAAATCAACTAGAGCGGGCGCGCGGCGCTGCTGGCGATTCAAAGGTTGCCAGGAGTGTAGACGCCGACACTCCTCGGCGATTTAGTGCAACCAGGCTCGCCACCCACAGAAGCAAGTTGGGTCTGTCTGCGGCCGCCTACGGCAAGCTCATCGGCATGAGCGGTGCGACCATCTATCTATGGGAGCAAGGGAAGTCTCGCCCCAATGCCGACCAACTTCAGAAACTAGCTGCCATTCGAATTCTCGGCAAACGTGCGGTTCTCGCAAAGGCGACCGAATAGCACCTAGGCTCTATCGATCCGCCTGGCGGCCGTCCGCTGCGAGGGTCAGCGTCCACATGCGAAAGCGGCCCAGATGGGCCGCTGTGTGAACTACTTCTTCTTGGCAGGAGCCTTTTTTGCCGGTTTGGCTGCTGCCTTCTCCGCCTTGCGCTTGGCCGCCTTGGGGTCAACGGCGGCCTTGAACGCCGCGCCAGGCACGAACTTGGGCACCTTCTGTGCGGCAATCTTGATTTTCTCGCCCGAGCTCGGGTTGAGGCCGGTGCGAGCGGCACGGGCCACTTGCTTGAAAGTACCGAATCCCACCAGGGACACGGCGTCGCCCTTTTTGACCGCACCGACGATGGTGCTGGTCACCGTTTCGAGGATTCGGCCTGCTTCGGCCTTCGACACGCCATGGGCGGCGACGATCTTCTCGACGAATTCAATACGATTCAAAAACAACTCCTTAGAACATAGAAACGCTTGCCGGCAGTCGCCGCGGGCGTGTTCCGAGTGTAGACGGAGCCGGAGGCAACGCACCAACCGGTCCTTGGGTGGTCAATTCCCAAAGCGGGCCAGGATGTCGTCGTTCGAGCGTGTGATCAGTCATCCAGCGGACATAGAGAAGTATGCTTCTATCTATGAATCGCGACCGGCAAGTGTTTGTGGAATCGAGGGGCGGCCAACTGGCTATGAGGACGTGCATGCAGAGTTGGGGGTCGAAGACGCTGTGACCCCGGATTGGCGGTGGGAGCTGTCCCGGGACGAAGGCGCCGCAGTCATCGTCGCCATTGACCGCCCAGAGGGCTATGAACGAGCACCTGGCCTTGAGGTGGTCAGAGAGGCAGATAGGGCAACATGGCCTACGTGGTCGGTCTTGAACCGCGGTAGGTCCGCGGCGTCATGAGCAGCGCCGAAAAGGTCAGTCCTGGTTTCAAGGCCTGAGTACGGAGAAAAGTCTTGAACGGGGCCGCAAGCGCGCATTGCAGCGATAACGGTCAGTCAGGCATTCGTCGTGGAACTTCGCCTTGAGGACCTGAAGCAGTCGCCATCCGACCTTAGCTTGACCCCATGAGGCCTAACGACAGGTGCCTACTTAAGGCGCTCGGACGGAAGCATGTCTTGCATTGCTAGCCACGCGCAGGAGAGATGACTCGTGCGGCCGCCGGCGCCTACCCCCTCGGCGAGCCACCCAGGACGCTGAGCCAGAAGCGAACCTCACTCCCCTTGACGTGCGCGAGCAGTTGCGCCTCGCGTGCGGCGCCTTCGGATGTGCCGATGGCGCGGGCCGTCTTGCATGCGAGCGCCTGGAAGTACGGGAGCACCAGCGTGGGCGAGCCGGTCGATTGGTAGCGCTTGATCGCGTTGTCGATCAGCACGAGGCCGCGCTCGGGCGACTGCAGCCCGACGAGCCAGCCATCGATCGCCTGTGCCCATGCGATCCAGTACTGGAAGTTGTGCCGATTCCCCAGGAGCAGACACTCGGCCGAGTGACTGGCTGCGCTCTCCACGTCGCCCGATAACTGCGCGGCCGACGCCGCAAAGCACAGCGCGTAGCACAGGCTGAACACATGGCGCTGCGCGCGCGCGTGTTCGATCGCGGTCTCGCATCGCAGGCTCGCACTGTCCGCGTTTCCCTGCGCAGCATCGATCCAGGCCAGATAGGAATGTGCGAGTACGACCGGATCGGTACCATAGGTATGCGCGTGGTCCACGTCTTGCACCGGGTCGTGAAGCGAAAGTACCTTGAGCAGCCAGGTTCTGGCTTCCTCGAACTCGCCCCGATAGAAGTAGGCCAGGGCCTTGGCGCGCAGGGCCACCAGCAGCAGTTCGTTGCGGCCCGAGCGGCGCGCTTCCTCAGATGCGGTGTGCAGCAGGCGGTCGGCCATGGCCGCGGCTGTTCGAAGGTCGCTGCGCAGGAGATGCATGTTGTACAAGCCGCGCTCCAGCTCGAACCTGACTTCCGCAGCGCCAACGCTGCTGCAAAGCTGCATTGCACGTGCGTAGATGGTTTCGAGTTCCGGCGTAGACCAGCCCGAGATGGCGATGAGTGGCGGCGCGAGTCGTCGCAGCAGCTCCAGCTCGAGCATCTCGCTGCCCTTCGGATCGGCCAGCACCAGGTGGCGGCAATCCTCCAGCCCGCTTCGCACATGTGCGAGTGCCTCGACGTGGGCGGAGCGCTTCATGGCGCGATCCTGCGCCTGCAACCAATGCTGGATGGCACCCCGGCTGTCGCCACCCAGCGAGCAATGCGTCGCGAGCACCTCCGGCATCGAAACGTCGCAAGCCAGCAGCCCCGCGGCGGTAAGTTCGGCCAGCCGCCGATGCCAGCGCACGCGCTCCGACTTCAACAGCGTGTGGTAGGCCGTCTCGCGCAGCAGCGCGTGCCTGAACTCGAATGCCGCAGCGGGCATCTGGCCGATCTGGATCAGCACGCGTGCGCGCACGAGGTGCTCCAGCGCCTCCACCAGCGGCCCATCGTCCAACTCAAGCAGCGTCCGCAACTGCCCGTACTCGAAGCGCATCCCGAATACGGATGCGCAAAGCGTTACCGTGCGCGCGGTGCCCAGCATGTCCAGCGCACCCATCAGCGAATCGCGCAAGGTGATGGGGATGCCGTCTGCACCCGGATCGCGCGCGGTAATGCCGCGGACGAATTCCTCGATGAACAACGGCACCCCGTCCGCGTGCCGCACGATCTCCGCCAACTCGAACGCGGTGAGCGGGCGCGGCGTTTCGATGCTGCGCGCAAGCGATGCAGAATCGCCAGGGGTTAGACGCTGGAGCATTTCGAGCGCCAGGGGTGTGCTCGACGAGATGGCTTCAGGCGGCGACTCGCGCGAAGTCATCAGCACGGCGGTTAGCGCATCCGGCTTCGTAGCGAGGAGGTCGGCCAGGAACTCCAGGGTAGTGGAATCCGCCCAATGCAGGTCTTCCATGACCAATCCGATCCGGGGCGCCCGGGACAGCAGCGAATCGCGCAGGTTCTGGAAGATCCGCCGACGGCGGTCGTAGGGGGTGAATTCGTGTTCGTGCCCGGATGGCTGTTCAGATGCATCCGCCACCGCGTCGGCTTCACCGAGCCACTCGCGAAACGGATGCAGCGGCGATAGCTGGCCGTAAGCCGTGCATGCAAGCCGGATCCAGCACACGGGAATCCGCTGGGCCTGGGCGAGAAGCTCATGCAAAAGACGGCTCTTGCCGATGCCGGGCTCGCCGCACACGAAGAGCGCAACCGGGCGCGCGCCTTCGCCTCTCAAGGCAGCGTCGAGCTTCTGCAGCGTCGAGTTCCGTCCGAGCAGCCCGCTGGAGGACAAGGGGCGCCGAGCCATCGGGTCCGATGGCACTTCTGTCACACAAAACGGACGGACCGGGCCGAAGTCAACGCGTTCTGGCGGCTGGATCGCGCGAAGCAGGATCGTCGGCGGCAGCAGCGCGGCGGTCGTGTCGCTCAGGACGATTTCGCCTGGCTGGCACAGCGACTGCAGCCGCGCGGCGATGTTGGGTGCCGCACCCAGCACGCCGGCGTTCTCGTGGCTTTCGCGGCCGACCATGTCGCCCACCACGACCAGGCCAGTGTGCAGGCCGATACGGGCCTGCAGCACCAGCTCGCGGCGGCTACCGCCATCGCTGCGCTGCAATTGCAGCTGCGCAATGGTGCGCGAGAGCTCCCAGGCAGCGACCACCGCGCGAAACGCGTCGTCCTCCGCAGCATGCGGAAAGCCGAAATAGATGAGCACGCCATCGCCCACGTAGCGCGCAATAAATCCGCGCCAGTGCTGGACCACTGCAACGCAGGCGTCGCGGTATGCATTGATCGCCCCGGTGAGCTCCTCCGCATCGAGCTCCAGCGAAAGGCGGGTCGACCCGACCAGGTCGCAAAACATCACCGTGAGTTGGCGGCGCTCCACGCTGGGGCGCGTCATGCTTTCGGCGTCGCGCGCGGGAGTGTGGTGGAGACGGACGCCGCATTGGGCGCAGAATCGCGCACCGGCCGGAAAAGGCACGCCACAGGCCACGCAGGCGAAGTCGCTACCCATGCCGCACAACCCCGCTGTTGGCGCGGCACGTCAACATCCAAGTTGATGACGTGTAGGGCAACATGGCGCCTTCACAATTAAGAAATTCGTTTTCAAGCCCCGGCGCAACCCGTTGGCGGCCAGTGTAAGAGGTGGAGGATCAAAGTGTCCACTTTCGAGCCCCGTCTACGACAAGGCATGGGATCCGGTTTCGATCCCCATTTCGATGCGCGCGCCGGGCGTCGGGCCGCCACGCCTGAAGGCTGGCCGGACAACCGGGCGCTCGTTGCAGGCTACATCGAACTCAGCGGCGATCGCCCGCTGGACGACCTCGAGTCTCTTCTCGAGCGCATGTTCCTTTCGGTGCCAGGGCCTCACGCAAGGGCGAGCGAACGCCGGCAGGACGAACGCCGAAAGGACGAACGCCCCAGCCGCCCGGCGCCGCCCGCGGCCGGGCTGCTGGCCGAAATCCACTATCTGCTTACCGACCCGCGTTGCGGCTTGACGTTGCCGATGCGCGACTTCATGCCCTCTGCGCACCAGGATCCGGACCGGGCCGAGGCGTTCCGCGCGGTCATCGCGCAGCTGCACGCCCGAACAAAGGGGCGGCTCAAGCTCGCGGCGCGGATCGACCTGGTGGTCGACTTCAACTTCAACGCGATTGGCGCGTCGCTGAATTCCGCTCGGACCCACGCGCTGGAAGCGGCCCGGCACGGCCGCGAACCAGATTCGGCGCTGCGCTTCGATCAGGTCGTGCGGGGCAGCCTCAGCATGAAGCCACTGGGCACCTTCAGGATCGGTCTGTCGGCCCGCTGCAGGCCGCAACTAGCCAATGCGATGAATCAGCTGGGCTCCCCAGCGCTCGGTGGACCTCTGGACTACGGCATCGCGCAGACCGGCGAGAACACGGTGGTAGGCATCGTCGATTTCGGTTGCGACTTTGCGCATCCCAGCTTTCGCACCGCCGCGCCGGGGAACCCTTCGCGCATCGCGGCGCTGTGGGACCAGAACGACGGACCGACCGTTCTGCGGCCCATGGTGACGGTCGAGGGCGAGACTTTTCATTTCGGCCACGGCCGGCTCTTCACGACTAAGGAAATCAACACGGCGCTGGCCAGCCCCGACCCCTACAAGGCGCTGACGTACGACCCGCACGCCAACCACTGCAGTGCCTTCGAGCCGGGCACGGACAATGGCCCCAAGGGCGCCCATGGAACCTTCGTGATGGAAGTCGCTGCCGGCGGCGAACGCACAGTAGGCGGCGAAGTGCTGCGCCCGTGCGGTGTTGCGTCAAAGGCAGACATCGTGTTCGTGCAGGTTCGGCCGGCCTGGTATGGCGACCGCCGCAGCCTCGACCTGAACGACGTCGTCAAGGCGATCGCCTTCGTGTTTCACGTCGCTGACAGCCGGAACGCGCCCTGCGTCGTGAACGTGAGCCTGAACACCATGAGCGGTCCGCACGACGGCGACAGTGAGTTCGATCACCGAATTAGCATGCTGCTGCGCAGTGGCAAGGCCGGGGTCGAAGCACGGGGCCGCTCGGTGGTTGTTGCAGCAGGCAACCTGCCCGACAGCGCCTCCCAGTCCCTGCAGTGGCAGCACATGGCCGGGGTCGCTACAGAAGGCGTGGGAGTGGAATTCAGCTGGCTGATCGGGCGCCAGGACACGACGCTCAACAGCATCGAGATCTGGTATGACGCACCCCAGGCCTGGCTCCAGCTGACACTGGTCTCGCCTGATGGGCAAAGGCTGGGCCCAATCCAGCCCGGCTCGGCGGAAGACATCTTCTGCGACGGCCAATGGTGCGGCTGCATCATCGGCTCATGCGCGGCACCGGAAGTGCCCACACCGGGCGTTCCGCCGCCCGCCACATCCGGCGTCGATCGCCAGTGCATTTACTTGGAGCTCGAAATCGAGGTAGAGGTAATGCAGATGTGGCGGGTGATTGTCGAGGTGGCACCGGGCAGCCCGCAGGCTTCGCCAGCCCGGATTGCTTTCGACGCCTGGCTTGAACGCGACGACGATGGTCCATCGGGCCTTTGCCGGTACGACCCGCCGCAGGCGGTGGACTCGCATGACCTCGCCCGTTCCATTGGAACCATGTCGTGCGGGGCGGACGCCGTCGTCGTCGGCGCTTACAGTGCCGCCTTCACGCCTGCCGGCAGATGGGGACTGTCGGGCAATGGGCCGGACCGCCGGCTCGTGTGCAAGCCCGATGTGTCGGCACCAGGGCACTTCATGACGCTGGTGCGCTCGCGGCGCGGCCAGGGCGAAGCGGAGCCGCTGGCGCTCGGCGAGTGCGGAACGAGCTTCGCGGCGCCCTTCGTCAGCGGCACGATTGCCTGTGTCTACCAGATCGCACCGAATGCGACCCTTGCGCAAGTACAGGCCGCCGTCACCGAAACCGCGATCCGCATGGGCAATGATCCAACCTGGACCCCGGACCTTGGCCGCGGCATGCTGGATCCCAAGGGCGTGCTGCGTTACTTTCTCTCCTAGCGGAGCCTGCAATGCATCCAGCCTTCACTTTTGCAGAAGCCTCAGCCGCGCCGCCTAAGTACTCCAATCCGGGCCCACTGGAACGGCCCATGAAGACCACACTGGTCATCACCGAGCAGTGCAACCTGGACTGCCGCCTGTGCTATGGCCGTTGCAAGGAAGCCAAGCCGCGCCCGGAGATGTCCATCGACCAGTGGCGCAGCGTCATCAACGACCTGGCAGCCAGCGGCGTCATGTGGCTGTACATTGAGGGGGGTGAGCCGTTCCTCAAGCCGGGCTTTGTCGAACTACTGGCCGAGAACACGCCGCGCATGTTCACCATGGTGCGAACGCACGGCACCCTGATCGATGAAGCGCTCGCCACAACGCTGAAGGCGATAGATGTGGGGGTGGTGCTGGTCGACCTGTGGGGCGCGACCGCGCAGACGCACGACGCCCTGACCCGCACGCCCGGCAGCCATGAACGCACGCTGGCTGGCATGCGCCACCTGGTGGATGCCGGCATCGACACCCAGGCCCTTTTCATCCTGAACCGGCACAACGTCCATGAGCTGCAGGCATGGTTCGACCTGGTGGGCTCGCTGGGCACAAGTGCCGCAGGGGTGCTGCGGCTCTATCCGCTGGGCGGCGTCAAGGCGCAATGGAAGGAGCTTGCCCTTTCCCTGGAGGAAATGACAGCCGCCATCGCAGGCATTAAGGTGCCCGCGGGGCTGCGCCTCATGCAGTCCTGGCATCCGCGCAACGCCAACTGCTGCTGGCAGATGTCGGCAGTCAACGCGTTCGGCGATTCGATCGGGTGCGCCTACCTGCGCGACTACGTCAATTTCGGCAATGTGCTGGAGCAGCCCTTCCTGCAGACCTGGAACCATCCGCTCGGGCAGGAGCTGCGCAGCGGCCACGTCGAGCGCAGTTGCAGCTCGTGCAATTCCACCCAGGGATCGCACGGCGGATGCCGATCCACGGCCTACGCCTTCCACGGCCGCTTTAGCGCGCCCGATCCTTTCGATCTGGAGCTCAACGATGGCGTCGACCTCACCACTTTGCCCCGCTGACCGGCTGGAGCACCGGTCCGACCTGGTGGTCCGGCCGATCCCCGAGATCCGGCTGTGCCTGGTCTACCGGCCACGCCCGGCGCGTATCGTCACGCTCAATGCGTCGAGCTGGCTTCTGTTCGAGGCGTGCACCGGTGCAAGCGTCAGCGAGATCGAGGCCAGGGTGGTGCAACTGGCTGATGCGCACGACAGTCGACCGGCCTCATCGCGAGCGGGTGAGGTCCGCAAGGGCTTGCAGGAGCTTGTGGACCTGTCGATCGTGCAACGGAGGCAGCCCACCCCCACCACCGAAGGAGCGACTTCATGAACGACAACGCCCTCTCCAGGATCGCCCAGTTGGCCGCATCCAATGGCGAACCGCACGCAGGCCTGCTTGATCCTGAGGTGCGATCGGGCTGCAGCTTCACGTTTTCGCCAGGGGGAGTGACGCCTACGTCGTGGCCCCGCTTCCAGCTGGTCTGGTTCTACACGGTGGACCTGGCCAAGCGTGCGGATTTCGCGACCAAGATCGCACTTTACGAATCGAGCGCGACGATGACGGGCGCTGCGACCTACCGAGGCACCTATTCGGTGACGATCTCCGGAGCGGTTCCGGAACTGGAGTACCGTACGTACTGGGGGCTCGACACCCTTGCCGCCATCCAGGATCTCAACAACGCGCTCAATGCCGCAACCACCGGCCCGTTGCACGAATGGCTTGCCCTCATTTCGCTCGAAAAGGGCATGCGCTCGGAGCTGATGGGCAGGACCGTCGGCTCCGCCAAGCTCACGGGCTGAGCGTCGGTGGTCGTGTGAGGAAGAACTGTCATCGCCGGCCAACGCGATTCTTCTTTCGAGTGACGGTTTTTCTTTACGCGAGCACGCCGAGTTCCAGTTGGAAGAACTACTTCCGCTGACGGCGAAGGAGCGGCCGCCGCGGCCTCCAACGCCGGAAGTCAGCAACCAGTCTCCAGCGGACAACCCGTCGGCCCTTGGCGGGCCCTGAGGACGTTCTGGGACGCGAAGCGACTTCTGCTTAGCAGTTTCCGGGTGGGTTCGCCAAAGCTTGGACCGCGGCAATGCGTGAATGAGGATGAGCTTTTACTCGAACAAGAAAATCAAAAATTTCAGGGCTGGAAGCGGCTTCTAATCGAACGAGCCACACACCCCCCCGGCGGAATCGGGGTTTTCCGCCATACGTGCTGCATGCTGCTGTGTATACAGTTTCGCGTACAGAACATGTGGACACCGGTCCGCCCTCCCTCGTCATTTCTGCCAGGAGAAAAAGCCAATGACGGCTGCCGCCACCTCCCCTGAAGCCCAGACGGGCGTCCACCCGGTCGACCAGCGCCTGCCCATGGGCAAGCTGACGGCCCTGGGCCTGCAGCACGTGCTGGTGATGTATGCCGGCGCGGTGGCCGTGCCGCTCATCGTGGGCCGCGCGCTCAAGCTCAGCCCGCAAGAGGTCGCGCTGCTGATCTCCGCCGACCTCTTCTGCTGCGGCATCGCCACGCTGATCCAGTCGATGGGCGCAACGCAATGGTTCGGCATCAAGCTGCCGGTGATGATGGGCGTGACCTTCGCCTCGGTGGCCCCCATGGTGGCCATCGCCAACGCCAACGGTGGCCATGGCGGGGCGCAGCTGCTCTTCGGCTCCATCATCGGCGCGGGCATCATCTCGATCCTGATCGCGCCCCTGGTCAGCCGCATGCTGCGCTTCTTCCCGCCGGTGGTCACCGGCACCATCATCCTGGTGATCGGCGTGAGCCTGATGCGCGTGGGCATCAACTGGATCTTCGGCAACCCGGTGGGCCCCACGGCCCCCGCGCTGGTGGACCCGGTCTACGCCAAGTGGCTGGCCGACGTGACCTCGCCGGGCTCGGCGCTGCCGCCGATCCCCAAGGGCCTGGCCATCGTGCCCTCGGTGCCCAACCCCAAGTACGCCGACCTCACCGGCCTGGGCATCTCGGCGCTGGTGCTGGTGTCCATCCTGCTGATCGTGAAGTACGCCAAGGGCTTCGTCGCCAACATCTCGGTGCTGCTAGGCATCGTGATCGGCGGCGTGGTGTCGGCCGTGATGGGCCTCATGACCTTCGAGAAGGTGGCGCGCGCAGACTGGTTCGACGTGGTGCTGCCCTTCCACTTCGGCATGCCGCAGTTCGACCCCATCCTGATCCTCACCATGACGCTGATCATGATCGTGGTGATGATCGAGTCCACCGGCATGTTCCTGGCCCTGGGCGAGATGACCGAGCGCAAGGTGAGCCAGCAGGACCTGGCGCGCGGCCTGCGCACCGACGGCCTGGGCACGCTGATCGGCGGCGTGTTCAACACCTTCCCCTACACCAGCTTCTCGCAGAACGTGGGCCTGGTCGCTGTCACCGGCATCAAGAGCCGCTATGTCTGCGTGGCCGGCGGCGTGATCCTGATCGTGCTGGGCCTGCTGCCCAAGATG
>Ga0209130_1000612_pt1 | contig 34194 bp, 29 predicted proteins | sample AraplaMF_Cvi_mLB_FD_184264 | JGI IMG/M metagenome (GOLD analysis project Ga0209130, IMG submission 184264) | Arabidopsis root microbial communities from the University of North Carolina, USA - plate scrape MF_Cvi_mLB (SPAdes) (version 2) | ecosystem: Host-associated > Plants > Roots > Endosphere...
CCTCTAATAAAAAACAGCGTTGTTACCTTTCTATAAAAAGCACCTCACTGATTTATCATGATATTGATTTTAATACAAAATTTATTGTTTTACAATAAATAATTATCAATTATAAAGATTTTTTTATTGTATATTTTATTTTAAATAATAATAAATATTACTACTTATTCAAAAAAATATCCTATAGAATAGACTTTTTTAAGTGTCTATTCTATAGGATATAGTTTAATTATCATATTTTTATTTGTTGAAACCACTTAATTCTCAAACACGAAATTAATCTTATTATCTTTCCACTCTAGCTTCGCATCAAATGTTTTCTCGCCTTTTTTAAAGCCTTTAATTAAATCGGTCTTCTCACCTTTTAAAAGCTTAGTCATATTCTTTTGCGAAATTGTTTTACTTAATATCTTCTTTGAGATAGTAAAATCACATTGTGTTGTGTTGTAGTTAGAACAACCGTAAAACGTTGACTTATCAATCACATCGCCATCACACTTTTTACAGCTACCAACCTTTTTACCTGTTGTAAATTTCGATCCTTTTCGCTCTATCGATTCAACATGTAATCCAGTGAAATCCCACTTCTCTGACATTTCCACTGCATCTTCAATAATTTTCGCTGATAGTTTTTTTGTTTGCTCCATAAATGTAGCTGGTGATGCCGTACCTTCGCCGATTTCCGCAAGACGCTGCTCCCATTTTGCAGTCATTTCTGGTGAAGCTAGTATTTTATCACCGATTGCAGTAATTAATACTTTCCCTTTATCGGTCGCATACACTTGGTTCTTCTTCACATCTATATATTTACGGTCTTTCAGCATCGTAATAATTCCAGCACGCGTTGCCTCAGTACCTAAACCTTCTGTTTTCTTTAATACTTTCTCCAGCTCTTCATTCTCTAAATACTTACCAGCCGTTTTCATTAACGTAATAAGTTGTCCTTCTGTATAACGCTTCGGCGGCTGTGTTTTTCCTTCTTTCACTTTCACCTTTACAACTTTTCCTTGTTCACCTTCAGCTACAATCGGAAGAATTGTTTCGTCATCTTTATCGTCTTGGAAAATAACTTTACGCCAACCTTCTTGAATTTGCTGTTTTCCTTTTGAAATGAATTCCGCACGTTCATCTACAAGCGTTATAATGGTCGTATAATCAAAGATTGCAACTTCATAGTGAGCGGCAATCAGTCTTCTTACAATCATATCGTAAATTTTCTTTTCATCACCTGATAATCTGCTTGGGTTTGTAACTTGCTCTGTCGGAATAATGGCGTAGTGATCTGTTACTTTCTTTTCATTCACATAACGCTTATTATTCATAATCGATTCAACTGGAGCTGGTAATAACCCTTTATATTCATCAAACTGACTTAACTTCTGCAAAATATCAGGGAACGTCGCTGCCTCTCCTTGAGTAACATAATTGGAATCTGAACGAGGATAAGAGACAATCCCTTTTTGATATAATGCTTGCGTTATATCAAGCGTCTTTTTCGGTGAAAATTTGAATGCTTTATTTGCCGTGGCTTGCAGTGATGATAAGTTAAATAAAAGCGGTGGCTGAAACTCTTTACGCTCCGTTTTCATTTCCTTTACTTCAGCTGGTTTCCCTTGGCAAAATGCCGCAATTTTATTTGCCATATCAGGGTCTTGTAAGCGGGATTCACTATCCTTCTCCCATTTCCCCTCATACTTCTTTCCTTCTATATTAAAGGTTGCGAACACTTCCCAAAAAGGCTCAGACTTAAAGTTTTCTATTTCTTTTTCACGCTTTACAATTAATGCGAGTGTCGGTGTTTGTACACGTCCAGCAGAAAACACATCGTTCATTCCTTTTTTCTTTAGCAAAATACTAAAGACACGTGATGCATTCATACCAACGACCCAATCCGCACATGACCTTGTATACGCCTCATAGTACGTATTAATTGTATCTGATTCATCAAGTAAGTTTTTAAATCCTTGGTAAATAGCTTGTTTCGTTAAAGATGAAATCCAAAGACGCTTCATCGGCTTTTGTACGTTACACAGATTAATAATATTTCGTACGATTAATTCACCTTCACGCCCAGCATCGCCCGCGTGAATAATTTCTGTTACCTGAGGATTATGTAACAGCTGTTTCACAACGTTAAACTGTTTATACTTTGACTTTGTTACTTCAAATTGAAAACGCTCTGGAATCATCGGTAACGTATTAAGCGACCATTTTTTCCACTCTGCGTGATAATGCTCTGGATTACATAACTGCGTCAAATGACCAATTGCCCATGTACAGTACGCTCCATTTGGAAATAACTCATTTGCTTCTACTTCTAAATATCCATCTTTCCGGCGATATTTAAACTGTGAAACAAGAGCCAAACCTTGATCTGGTTTCTCGGCAATAATTAATTTCATTTTATAACTCCCTATCTGTATTCCAGTGTTACTTTCATTGTATATATGTTTAGAAGCGCTGATAAAACAACCATCTTATTTATCATTCGCGGTTCGCCTCACAAATGGGAGACCTATAATATTATACGCTTATTCTTTATGGCTTCACAATAGAAACTCATTATATAACAATTTCTTTCACATGCTCATAGACAAAAAAGACGCTCAAAATCGAGCGTCTTTTTTACCAACTACTATTTACTTCCATATATTCTATAAAATCTAAAATACAACAATTCCTTATGGAGCATCGTCTACTAAGATAACCATCATTATTTGAGAATTATATTGAACTTACCTTTTTTAAATTGTGCAGATAATTTGCAGATATATATTAGCATAAGTACTCTCCATTTAAACATATGATGAAGTGAATGATAGGACAGGGAGGTATCATGATGTTTGCTTATACGTTAACTGCCTTAACACTTTGTTGTATCTCGATTATTATCACATCATATATTTCTAAACGTAAGGGTACCCTAATGGAGTATATGGTATTTATTATGTCTTTTAGTATGAGTATCGGTTTAAGTATCGGTTTTTATTTAGGGATTCTCTTGAAAGGAGAATTACTATATTCTACTTTGCTTGCTATTTTGATTAGTGGTTTTATCGGTTTTTTAGTCGGTCTACGTTTTCACCTGTATACTGCCCTAGAAGGAATGTTCTCTGGATTAATGGCAAGTATGATGGGAGCAATGATTACAGAAATGCTAAACGCTCAACAAGCCCATAGTATACTCTTTATTAGTCTTTTACTTACTATAACGATAACTATGTCATGTATGATTCAGCTTTTATCAGACACCTTTTCTACTTTTATCCAACGGCGTTTTTTGTTATTACTTTCAATTAGTGTAGTAATTATCGTTGCCGTATTCGTGACATTCCCAGATTATACTCCCCCACCTTCACCCGGGCATGATCGACATATACATTGACACTTGCACCGAAAATTAATAAGCAGCTATCCATAGGATAACTGCTTCATTTTATTCTGGCTTATTAGGAATGCTTGGGTTTGGAACATAATCGGATTTATAATCTGTATATTTCACTTCTGTTACCATCCCCGCGGAAGCATGATGTAAATCATGACAGTGGAACATCCAATCACCCGGATTATCTGCTACAAAGGCTACTTCATATTCTTCTCCCGGTTTTAAGTTCAATGTATCTTTAACAATTGGAGAACCTTCTATCGGTTTTCCATCTTTACTCAACACCTGGAAGAAATGACCATGTAAATGCATCGGATGATCGTCCATTTTAGATTGATTTACCAATTTTACTTTTACTAAGTCACCCTTTTTCACTGGAATTGGATCAATATCCGGAAATACTTTTCCGTTTATTGTATATACCATTTCATTTCCATTCATTTGCGTATTCAAGTCCATATTAAATGTGTCAGTATACTGCTGGTCTAACGTGAAACTACCTAATTTTTTCGCACCATATTTCGTCATATCTAATTTTGGTAGTTTTTCTTTTTCGTTTCCTTTATCGTTCATCTCTTTACTACCTTCATATTCAATAACAGCTTTCATTCCTTTTGCACCCTTATTTTCTGAATGGTCTTCAACGTACCATTTCCCAGAATTGTTAGCTGTAAATTCAACATCATAACGTTCACCCGGTGCAATTGAAATTACTTTGTCTTTTATAACTTTTGGATCATTAATTGGTTGACCATCTGTTGCAATTACTTTTATATCATGACCGTGAACGTGTATATCATGTGATAGATAACCCGCATTAACGAGTCGAAGACGAACTTTATCCCCCTTATTCACTTTTAATGGCTCTACTAAATCACCGCTTTTACCATTGATTGTGAATAAGTCATACATACTCATATCATGACCTTCCATCTTCATATTTCCATGATCCATGCCTGCCATATTGCCAGAGTCTTTTTTATCACTGCCCATGTCCATACCGGAATGATCCATGCCTTTCATATCATCATTCTTTTTCGTATTTTCATTACCCTTAGATTTATTACCTGTTGGCCCTTTTGTCATTTCTTTTAACTGCTTATTAATTTCTTCTTTATCTGTTACCCATTCATCTAACATTAATGTGTAATCTTTATCATACTTTTCATTTGTATCCTCTACAATAAGAGCACCATACAAGCCTCTATCTAGTTGATTTACAGAATCTTGATGTGAATGATACCAATACGTTCCTGGTACGTTTGCTTCAAATTCATAGGTGAAACTTTTTCCTGATTCAACCGCATCTTGTGTCACGCCTGGAATTCCATCCATGTTATTTGGGACAGGATACCCATGCCAATGAATAGATACTGGCGTAGGTAATTCATTTTTTAATGTCACTTTAACCTTTTCACCTTTTTTCACCCTAATTTTTGGGCCTGGGGATGAACCATTAAATGTCCAGACTGGAACAATAACACCGCTACTTAGCTTTTGTTTTTCTTCTTTCGCTACTAAAGTAACTTCTGGCCCTTTTATAACTTTCAATGGCTTTGTAGCCGTTTCAGTCTGTACAGTTTTTTTATCATTCATATTTTTATGGTCATTTGTTGTATTTGTCGTCACAGAACATGCAGCAATTAAAGATATTACGGAGACTGTAACTGCTGTTAATACAAATCTTTTCATCGAAAACTCCTCCTTTTTCTTTTTCAAAATCATTATAAAAAACGATTTTCAAGAAAATAAGGAGATGTAATTAAATAAAAAAGTAACTAAAATGCTCTTCACAAAAAAACGTAGGATTGTGTATAATGAGAACTAATGTTCCTTTCGAAAATTCACTAAACCTGAAATACACTTATATATTAAAAAGAAGAGGATTGATATACTATGAAAATTGATAGACCAAAAATTTCACCAGAGTTATCTTCAAAGAATTTTCAAGATATTTTTTATGAAGAAGATCCTACATTAGAAATGTGTGAAATTATAGACTCCACTTTCGAAAATGAATCTTTAGATAGAGTGCGTTTATATAATGTAGTGATAAAGAATTGTAAGTTCACTAATACAGACTTTAGCAATATCGATATTACAGATGTTTGTTTTGAAAACTGCGATTTATCAAATGTTAATTTAAGCAATTCTTCTGTTCACAGAGTTGAATTTAAAAATAGTAAATTAATTGGGGTTAATTTTACAGAATCTAGCTTAGGAAATGTTAAATTTGAGAATTCAATTTTGAATTTAGCGGCATTTGGAAATTCTAAACTAGAAAAAATTATATTTAATGAAACTTCATTAAATAATGCGGATTTCTTTGACTGTAAACTAAAAAAAGTTGAATTCCAATTATGTAGCCTTGACGAAGCTAATTTTGATCAAACATCACTGAAGGGGATAGATATTAGTTCTTCTAATTTTGATACACTTACAGTTTCAGTGAACGATTTAAGAGGATGTAAAGTATCAACATATCAAGCTGTTCAGTTCGCAACTTTATTGGGATTAGTGATTAAAGATTAGTATTTCGAAGGTAGCGCCGAACTCTATCCCGAATCATGGACTTTTTTAAGTGTCCACGATTCGAGATAAAGTTCAAATACATTAGTGCTTACCTTTTTTCTTATTATTTAACTACGGCCTGATTTCCCTTTATATGTTCATTATTTTCGCTCATAAACTCTTCGATTTCTTCAACTTCTCTAATGATATCTTTTGACAAGTTTTCATACCCGTCTTTCGTTACAAGAATGTCATCTTCAATACGAATACCAATTGATTCTTCCTCGATGTAAAGGCCCGGTTCTATCGTAATAACCATACCTTCTTCTAACACTCTATCTTTGTATGTTCCTACATCATGCGTATCTAAACCAAGGAAGTGGCTAACACCATGATAATAGTATTTGGATAACTCTTCGTCTTCTTGAATTAAACCAATTTCTTTACACTCTTCTGCTAGTACTTTTTTTGTATGCTCATTTAATGCAGCAAACTTTACTCCCGGCTTAATAATCTCTGTTGTTTCTTTTAATGCTTTTAATACGATATTATATATTTGTTTTTGGCGACTAGAAAATGCTCCACTCGCTGGGAATGTATAACTAATATCAGCATTGTAGTAGTCTTTTTGAGCACCTAAATCAAGCAGTACTAAATCGCCATTTTGAATTTGTGCATCATTGTCTTCATAATGAAGGACTGTGGCATTTTTACCGCTTGCCAAAATTGTATTGAACGCATGATGCTTAATTCCAGATGATTTTAGTGTAAAATCAAAATGTGCTTCTAATTCAAATTCCATCACATCCGATTTTGCATGCTTCAGCACATTATAAATACCCTCTTTCGTTACAGCAATTGCTCCTTTAATAATTTCAATTTCTTCCTCTGTTTTAAACACTCGTAATTCACAAATATTCGGGTATACATTACCAATTAAAACGTGTGGATATTGTTCTCTTACATGTTTAGCAAACGCTAAAGTTTTCGTTTCAGTACCCTTCCACTCACGACACTCTAAATCTAAATACACATGTTTCACATTTTCTGCGAAAAGTGTATTTGCCATTGTCTTTTCAAAGCTTTCTATATATACAACTTTTTTTATGCCTGAAATTTGTTCTGCATCTTCTTTAGACACTGTTTTTCCAACCCATTTTTCAAGCACTGGATCTGATTTTTCAATGAAAAGAGTTTCTTCTATACTATTTCCAAACTTTTTCAACATGAAAATAACATTCGGCTCATCAATTCCCGTTAAGTAGTAAAAATTTCGATTCGGCACAAATTTATAATGTGCATCAGCTGACATATGAGGTGCCTGTCCAGCAAATAAAATAGTAATAGATTCATCATGTAATGTTTTCGCTAATCGTTCTCTATTTTGAGTAAAAAATGTTGACTTCATAATAATCCCCCTAGTGTTCTATGTATGTTTTTCAAACTAATTATCCAATACAATTCATTCTATTATTGTTATAATTTTTCGTCAATTATTAACCTTTTTAGATGGTGTTGACATAATAAAAATTACACGTTAAAATAACTATAAATTAGTAAGTAACTAATTTAATTAAATTTAAATAGAGGTGAAAACAAATGCAAAAAATTTTATTCCGTATTAACGAATTATCAAAAAAAGAAAGAACATCTGGATTAACGATTGATGAAAAACAAGAACAACAAATGTTGCGTCAAAACTATACAAAAACATTTCGCGGAAGCCTAGATTCTATTTTATTAAATACAAAAATTGTTGATCCAAAAGGTCTTAACGTTACACCAGTTGCATTACAAGATGCTCAAATACGTTTAAAATTAAGCAAATGAGTTCCGCGCTAAAGAAGTTCAATAAAACATAAAAAGAGCTGAAATTTCTATATAGAAATTCCAGCTCTTTTTATTGTCTTTTCTAATTTAACATACGAGCGATACATCGCAATTCTCCACGATACGATCATCGCAAATGCGAGTAAGAAAAACATTCCACTTAACTGTGCTAAATCAATCGATTGACTTAAATATGATTTCAATGCTACGCGTACAGCTAATAATCCGACTAAAATAAATATAAATGCTTTTGACGGTTTCATATATATGTGTTCATCTCTTATTTCAAACTTCGTTGTTTTAATAAGAAATATAGAAAAAATAAGTCCTACGGTAATTGCTTCTACTATTTCTAAAGATGTTAACCGAAACTCTGGTAAGAAGTACATCATTGCACCAGTACTCATAAAAATTGGCGGTAATATAATTTTCTTTTTCGTTACCGGTTTTTTCGCTGCTTTAAAACGTAGAAACATTACTCCAACAGCCATACAAACTGCTACGATACTTGATAAAAGGGCTATATTCATATTCTCCACTCCTATCTATTTAAAAGACTTTTTAAGCAAAATCATAAACCAAACGAGCCCGATACTTATAATGACATGAGCTAATCCAGTCATATGGCTTAAACCGTTAAAGTCAGTTCCGTTTAATTGTAGAAGACCTCTAAATACCATTGTAGTGATAGTAAAAATTAATCCTGCATTATAAACAATAAACCATGCGTGAAAGCTTTTTGTTTCTTGTACATGAAACACTTTAAATAAAGCTAATGCAACCAAAAAGAATATGAATCCTAATACTAATACATGCGTATGCACTAGCTGTAACATAGTAGATCCTTTAATTCCTTGTGCTTTTGTATACTCTCTTGCAAATACACCTGATAATAAACCAATAATTAAGTAAATGAATGCTGCATTATATAATTTCTTCATTATATTCCTCCTGCTGTAGAACGACAATTCATATCGTCGTTTTCCATATCCGCTGCAATTATTTTACGTAATGTTTATGAACGGAATATGAACAGAATGTTACATTCTATTTTTTAAAAACAAAAAAGCCATTCCACAACTTTTCCTTGTGGAATGGCTTTTACTTATTTTAAATCTTCAATTGTGAAAGCACCCGGCAATAACTGTTCAACCGTCACTTCTTTTTCATCACCTTTTACATTCGTTAGTAATACAGGCATTTTCGGATCACAGAACTCAGCAATTACTTGTCTACAAGCACCACATGGTGAAATAGGTCCATCCGTTTCGCCTGTAATGACTAAGTAACTAAAATCGCGCTCACCTTCTGATACTGCTTTAAAGATTGCCGTTCTTTCTGCACAGTTACATAAACCGTAAGAAGCATTTTCTATATTACAACCAGTATAAATTTTACCTTCTTTCGTAACTAATGCTGCGCCAACAGGAAATTTTGAATACGGAATATACGCTTTTGATAACATCTTATTTGCTTCTTCAATATATTTTTTCTTATCCATATTATTTCCTCCTCAAAGTAACTGTATTTATGATTAATCAGTAATAACTGTATGAACTAATTTAGGAGCCACTGCTGTTTCAGCGATAGAAATGTTTTCATAAATTTTAGCTTTTACATCTTCTACATTTTCACGATTTGCGTAAATTGTTACGAATGGCTCGCCTTCTTTTACTGCATCGCCAACTTTTTTACGTAACATTAATCCTACTGCTAAATCGATTTCATCTTCTTTTGTCGCACGACCAGCACCAAGTAGCATAGCTGCGATACCGATTTCATCTGCAACAATGTTAGAAATAACACCTGAAGTTTTAGCAGGTACATCAATTACATATTTCGCTTGTGGCATTTTTTCTGGATGATCTACAATCGAGCTATCTCCACCTTGATTGCTTAAGAACTCTTTAAATTTCTCAGTTGCTTTTCCGTTTTTCATAACTTCAATTAACATTTCACGAGCTTCTTCTAATGTATTAGCTTTTTTCGCAAGTACAACCATTTGACTTCCTAATACAAGTACTAATTCTGTTAAATCTTCTGGACCTTCGCCTTTTAATGTATCGATTGCTTCTTTCACTTCAAGAGCATTACCAATCGCAAAACCAAGAGGTTGTGACATATCTGAAATAACAGCCATCGTTTGACGTCCAACATTATTTCCGATACGTACCATTGCATGTGCTAATTCTTTTGCATCTTCTTCTGTTTTCATAAATGCGCCAGCACCTGTTTTTACATCAAGTACGATCGCGTCAGCACCAGCTGCAATTTTTTTACTCATAATTGAACTTGCGATTAAAGGAATTGAGTTTACTGTTCCTGTGACGTCACGCAATGCATAAATCTTTTTATCTGCAGGTGTTAAGTTTCCTGTTTGTCCGATAACAGCTACTTTGTCGCGGTTTACAATATCAATGAATTGCTCGTTCGTAATCTCAACGTGGAATCCTTCTACCGCTTCTAATTTATCAATTGTTCCGCCTGTATGTCCTAAACCACGACCAGACATTTTTGCTACTGGTACATCTAAAGCAGCTACTAATGGTCCTAATACTAATGTTGTTGTATCACCAACACCGCCAGTTGAATGTTTGTCTACTTTAATTCCTTCAATTGCTGATAAATCAATCGTTTCTCCAGACTCAACCATTGCCATTGTTAAATCTGCACGTTCACGATCTGTCATATCTTTAAAGAAAATTGCCATTGCAAGTGCACTCACTTGATAATCAGGAATACTTCCGTCTGTATATCCATTAATAAAGAATTTGATTTCTTCAGTCGTTAATTCTTTTCCATCACGTTTTTTCGCAATAATATCTACCATTCTCATTATAATCACCATTCCTTTTCATATTATATGAATCTGTTAAAATAATAAGCCAACGATTGTTGCTGATAAGAAACTTACTAACGTTGCACCGAAAAGTAATTTCAAACCAAATCTTGCGACTACATTCCCTTGTTTTTCATTTAAGCTCTTAACTGCCCCTGCAATAATTCCAATTGAAGAGAAGTTTGCAAATGAAACTAAGAATACAGATATAATCGCTGTCGTTCTATCTGAGAAATTAAAGTTTCCTTGTGCTAAATCTGTCATAGCGACAAATTCATTTGATACTAATTTTGTTGCCATAATATTTCCGGCATTAACCGCTTCATGCCATGGAACACCCATAATAAATGCAAATGGTGCAAATACATAACCGAGAATTTCTTGGAATGAAATACCGATTACACCTTTAAATACTGCATTAATGAATGCGATAAGAGCAACGAAACCAATTAACATAGCTGCTACTGTAATCGCAACTTTAAATCCATCTATAATGTATTCCCCTAATACTTCAAAGAATGTCTTTTTCTCTTCTTCTTGTACTTCTAACATATCTTCTTCTTCAGTAACTTCATAAGGGTTAATGATAGAAGCGATGATGAATCCACCGAATAAGTTAAGCACTAAAGCGGTTACAACATATTGCGGTTTTAATAACACCATATATGATCCAACGATAGACATAGATACTGTAGACATTGCAGATGCACATAATGTATACATTCTTTTCTCTGGCAATAATCCCAGTTGTTTCTTAACTGAAATAAACACTTCAGATTGTCCTAAAATCGCAGAAGCTACCGCGTTATATGATTCTAGTTTACCCATTCCATTTATTTTACTTAATACTAGACCGATAGATTTCACAATAATAGGTAATATTTTAATATGCTGTAAAATACCTATTAAAGCTGAAATAAATACGATTGGCATTAATACACTTAAAAAGAATGAAAACTCTTTTTGATTTACTAATCCACCAAATACAAAATTCACACCATCAGCGGCATATTTTAATAACTCTCCAAAGCCATCTGCTATTCCGCTAATTAATATATTCCCAGCGCTTGTATTTAATAATAAAAACCCCAAAATGAATTGTAATATAACCATCGTTATGATTGGACGATATTTGACTTTCTTTCTATCATTACTAGCAAGCCAAGCGATACCTAAAATCAATACGAGGCCAAAAATACCGATTAAGTATTTCATTAGCCGTCTTCTCCCTCCGTATCCGCTTACATATTTTTCAATTGTTAAAGCAATAGATACACTTTACTTTAAACGTGTATCTATTGCTCTTTACTTTCATTATTAATTAGTAGTTATCTGTAGCACCTTTTGCATCATTCAATACGATTGCAACACTAGCACTAGCTCCAACGCGAGAAGCTCCAGCAGCTACCATTTTGTCTGCATCTTCACGTGTACGAACTCCACCAGATGCTTTTACACCAACGTTTGGTCCTACTGTTTTACGCATTAATGCGATGTCTTCAGCAGTTGCTCCGCCAGTTGAGAATCCAGTTGAAGTTTTTACGAAATCAGCACCAGCTTTTACTGATAATTCACAGGCGCGTACTTTCTCTTCATCTGTTAATAAACAAGTTTCAATAATAACTTTTACAAGAGCTTTTCCTTTTGCTGCTTGTACTACTTCATAAATATCTTTTTCAACGAACTCATTGTCGCCATCTTTTAAAGCGCCTACGTTGATTACCATATCAACTTCAGTTGCACCTTTTGCGATAGCATCTTTTGTTTCGAATGCTTTTGTTTCAGTAGTGCTTGCTCCTAATGGGAAACCGATTACAGTACAAACGTCTACATCATGTCCAGCTAATTCTTCAGCAGCTAGCTTTATCCATGTAGGATTAATACAAACAGAAGCGAATTTATATTCCTTTGCTTCTTCGATTACTTTCATAACATCTTCTTTAGTTGAATTTGGTTTTAAAATTGTATGGTCAATTAACTTTGCAATGTTCATTATCTTCACTCCTCATATCTTTTAACAACTTCATTCTAACTCTTAGTTGAACAAATGTAAACATACTTTTGAAATTTTGTTCATTATTTTTCAGAAGGGAATTTCTTGTAATACATTGAAAGTAGTATAAGTTTGTAAATAAAGGATGTGGACTACTTGTTTAAGTCAAAATTCTTTATATTCACATTGCTAGTATGCACCTCACTATCCATATTTATTTTTTATAAAAGGGATGTTATTTTCCAAGAAGGAAACCCCATTCCATTTGCTTTAGCTATGTCTAAGATGGTTATTCAAAATAAAGAAATGGTGGAAGTAGAACCGCTAGATAATCAATACCCCTACTTAGTAAAGCGCGGAAAAATGGAACCTTTTATCAATATGATGGAGCGAGATGGATGGACTTTTGTAGATAGAGATATTATGGCTAACTCACTAATTTTTGAGAAAGGAGATCAATCAAAGAGCATTCCTTACAAATACTTTACAAGGTACTACACATTGATTTATTCATACTAAAAATAAAAGGCTTTCTCAAAATTAACATTTTGAGAAAGCCTTTTATTTCTAACCTTTTTGATAATGTAACAATTCTTTTGCTGTATGCTGATCAATAATTAATACATTTGCATACCCGCCACGTAACGCACCATCAATTGCTTGTATTTTTCTATTACCACCTGCAACTAAGATAGAACGTTTCTTTAATTTAAGTTCCTCTAACTCAATTCCAATGGTACGCTTATTAATTTCTTCGCTACTAATATTTCCGTCTCCATCAAAGAAACGTGAACAAATGTCACCGACAGCTTGTTTTTTCAAAATGTTCGTTTCATCCTTATCTAAATATCCTAATCGGAATAATAACGCTTCATCACGCACTGTTCCAACAGTGAAAACTGCAATATTTGCTTGTTTCCCCATTTCAATAATGTGATGAATATGTCGATCCTGCTCTACTAATTCTTTTGTCACCGCATTATCAAATATAACTGGGAGCGGTAAATTTCTTGGCGTCGTTTGAAAAGCCTCTGCAAATAAAGTGATGGTCTCATTCGCATATGTATTTACACTCGAATGACTAATACCACCTTTTAACTGGACAACTTCTACACCTTTCACATGTTGTGGTACGATTTTCCTAGCGATTTCATACATCGTCATTCCCCAGCTTACACCGACGATATCACCGTTTTTCACCGTCTTTTCCATGTACTCAGCTGCATATTTACTAATATACTCCGTAATCGTTGCATATTCTGGCACTGGAGAAAACACAACATGTGCCTCTAATAGGTTGTACTTTTCTTTAAGTAAATTCCCAACGTTATCTAAATCCGCAAATGGATCGGCTATGCTAATTTGAACAAACCCTTTTTCTTTCGCGTACTTTAATAATCTAGAAATCGTCGGTCTTGAAATATTTAATTTGTTAGCAATTTCTTGCTGACTATAATCTGATTGATAATATAATCTTGCAACTTCGACGCTTAATTGTTGTTTATCTTTTTCCATAGTAACTCATTACAAATCCCTTCCTGTATTTCCCTTTCGTTACAAGCATTATACAGCTTTATGCAAGAAATTTCGACTAATGAATTTTATCTACCTGAACTGATATTCCATTTAGTCTTTATAATGAAACTTTATTTTTCAGCTTCATACACTCGATACAGATGATCTTGAAACAGTTAAATCGATTTATATTTATTCTTTTTATAGTAACGATAACAAAACCCTTCAATAACAAATATTAAATATCGTTTATGGAACTTCCTTAATGTACGTTTAACAAAGAAATTCCTTAAGCGTATGAAATTCACATTTTGATGGCGAAATCCACGGCCATCAAGCTAAAGTTTTAATGTAACCCCGAAATGAAAATTTTCTTTCACTGCAGTTAATTACTTTGAGAAATTCGCGGATTTTTTCATTTTAGTGGGGTGTTTTACTTTGTTTTGTTAGCTTGATAGTGATGGGATACAGCCAACATTTTGGAAGTTTTATATGCTAAGCGAAATTTAACCTAATAAAGTCGAATTCCTGTACGTTAAGTGAAGTGACATTACATTCACATAATCCGTATTATCTGAAATTAATAAAGTCTGTTACACTCTCTTCTTTAAAAACGTTTCCATAATATCCTTCTTGAATTTTTCATAATCAAACTGAAAAGCTACATTATGCGTTTTATAGCCTGGATTAGTAGCAAAACGAAAATCTGCAATACTTTGACCAAATCCTTCTCCTTGGTCAGGAATTACTTTAATAGGTACTCTTGAAAGGCCCACAGCCTCTTGATTCAGCAAATACCACACTGTCACAAAATCATGCATAGGACTTCCACTTATACCTGGATTAGACTTGGAGTAGAATTTATAATAATAGTCTAACATAGGTTTGATGATGAGTCCTGCAAGATCCTGTGTATTCCGGTGAAATGCATCGATTTGCTGGACCATTTCGGGTGTAACAATCGCATGTTGAGTCACATTTAAAGGAATAATTGTCAAGTTCTTTGCATGCTGCAGAATTAAGTTTGCTGCATAAGGGTCTGAGTAAAAGTTAGCTTCAGCCACAGCAGTTACGTTACCTGGATAGAAAAAAGCTCCCCCCATGCAAATGCATTCTCTTACGTTTCGCATTGTTTCTAAATTCAATACAAAAGTCGTAGCTAACGAAGAAAGTCTTCCTAAATTGATAATTGTAAGATTTTCTAAATTTGATTCTATAATTTGATAAATATCATTTAAAGGATAAACTGGATATGAAATTTCAGGGGGAATAATAGGCCCTAATCCGACTTTTCCATGTACCTCAGGGAAATACTGAATCACTATACCTGTCAACGGTACAGAAGCACCAAGGAATACAGGTATCTCTTCCCTTCCCGCAATGTACTTCAAATAGTTAATATTTCTTAATACATTTTCTCTTGATACATTTCCATAATCGGCTACAATTCCTACAAGTTGAATGTCTTTACGAAAAAAGGTGTACAGTATAGCAAACGCATCATCAATCCCCAAATCTGTAAACAGGAGAACCTTTTTTTGCATATTTCTTCCTCCAAAATCTATAGAATCCTACTTTCACTAATGATGTAGTAATCAGACTAAGCTTGTATGTATATATTTTATGTATTCTTAAAGAGTGGATTCTATTCACTTGAAATAGAGCTTTGCTCATTTAAATTTGATATTATGTTCAAGCGTAAGTTCCTGTTCTTAAGTTGATGGGCATGTGGTGCTATCCCATGCCCATCGACTTAAGAATTTTTTACCACCCCAAAATGAAAAAACAAGTTAAATTCTCATAGAAAGCCACATTGATAAAACGCACAGCAAACTTATGGATAAAATTACATGCTCGGCTCTCCACAAAAAACGGGATAAAAAAATAAACAGCGGAACTAGTCCACTGTTTACTTCGCCACACCTTCATGCAATTTTTCTGTATAATCCTTTACATCCTTCCAGCTATCTTTCGCTGTATTTAAATCTTCTTTTATAAAGGTAAATTCTTCTGGACTCATTCCTTTTACGTTTTGTAGTAAATTATTATATTTTGCACCTACCGTATACCATTGATTTGATATATTTTGTAGTGCTGTAATTGCTGCGTCAATTGTTTCTGTCATATTTGTTGTTTTATTTTTTACATCTGTCAAAATTACCACTTCTGCTTGTGCTCCAGAAATTCTATCCTTTAAATTGGCTATTTCTCGTTCTGCATTTGCAATATCTTTTTTTGCGATCGCAATCATCGGTCCGCCCGCAAGACATGTTATTAGCGCTACGCAAAGTACACCACCAGCAATAACCATATCATTGCTCTTTTTAATTGAATCGTTATATGTATTTATTTGTTGCTCTAAAGCTGGAATACCAGCATTCGTACTCGCCAAAATCGAAGTTAATTGATTTGTATCTTCTTTAAAACTGTTTGTATCTTTCGCCATTCTATCGCGAAATGCTTTTAAATTCCCTAATAAAATATCTACTTCATTTTGATTTTTTAAAATGTCCGCATACAACTTTTCTAAATCCGCTTTTAATTTACCGCTATCCTTTTGATCAATCGCTACTAGCATGTCATTATAGTACGTTTGAAAAGTATTATTGTAATTAATAATATTTTGATCTGTTTTTATAATTTGAGGCTTCATATTATTTAACCAATACGCTGCATTAATTTTTGCATCTCTTTGGTGCTGAACCATATTTCCTTTAAACTCACTATTAATTGAACTTATTTTACTCAAATCAGTCTCTTGTTGATTTTGAATTAATTTTGCATATGAATCCATTGCAAATATGCTCGATGTCGTTTGCGCCATTACATCTTGGAACCCCGCTGGTCCGAGAGAATAATTTTTCGCATTTTCTTGCAATGTTTTTACGTTTTGTTCCGCTGCAAAAGGATGTAAAGGAAACGCATTACTTGTTGCGACTCCAGCAATCATTATCGTTAAAAGACATTTTTTATAGAAATTATTACGCATAATTATCACCTATTCTTTTTATGAGGATATAAAACATTAGAGGTAAAAAAAGCTCCTGCTCACTACTGAACAGGAGCTCTCTATTATTTTAAAATTATTTATCTACACATAATGCTGTAGCGGTTTAATTACTATTATGCTTTTTTCGTATCTACTACTTTAATGTCTTCAGCATAAATCTTTTCTGCATAGTCCTTAATGTTCTTCCAGCTATCTTTCGCAATGTTTAAATCTTCTTTAATGAAAACAAGGTCATTTGGACTAATTGAATCTACATTTTGAAGTAAAGAATTGTATTTTGACCCCATTGTGTACCATTGATTTGAAATGTTTTGCAACGCTGTAATTGCAGTATCAATCGTATTTGTTAAATATTCCGTTTGCGTTTTAATGTTCGTTAATCCTGCTACTTCTAATTGCGCAGTTGTAACTTGTCCTGTTATCTTTTGAATTTCTGCTTGTGCATTATCAAGCTCTTTCTTCGCTAATACGATTCCAGCTGTTCCACCGCCTACAGCTGCTGTACCACCTGCAATTAATGCGATTCCTAGCGGCGTTCCTGCACCAGTAGCAATAACTACTGCACCACCGATAATTGCAATTGGGCCTAAAGCTGTCGCAACAGATGAGCCGATAATAATTGCATTATATTTACTAATTGCTTCATTATACGTTGCAATTTGATTTTGCAGAAGCGGAATTCCAGCATCTTGACTAGCTAAGATTGATGTAATTTGATTTGCATCTCCCTTGAAGTTTTGAGTATCCGACGTCATTTTATTTCGGAATTTCTTCAAGTCTTCTACTAACTGATCTACTTGCGCTTTATTTTCATTAATACTACTTGATAATCTAGTTAGACCTTTCGTAAGTGTTGCTTTATCCTTCGCATCTACCGCAGCAACTAAAGTATCATAATAGTTTTGGAATTTCGTATTGTAATTAATAATATTTTGATTCGTTGAAATAAGCTGTGGCTTTAATACATCTAACCACTGTTTCGCATTCCCTCTAGCTGTATCTTGGTGCTGAATCACTTTTCCTTTTAAAGCCGCATCAACGCTCGATACATTTCCAAAGTTAACATTACCTTGTTTAATAATTGTTAAAGCGTACAGATCCATTACTAAAGCATTTGAACCTGTTCTTTCCATCGCATCTTTCAGGCCTTCTGGTCCTAACGAGTATTCTTCATAGTCATTATAAGCTTTTGCTACAGCATGAACTGGAGCTTGCTTTACTGTACTTTCAGCTGCATAAGTATGGGCTGGCATAATATTCCCTGCTGCAAATACTGCCATAAGTGCTGATAAAGCCATTACTTTATAAGGTTTTTTTGTCATTTTTCTTCTCTCCCTATATCGCTAATTATTTTTCTGTTTAATGTACTTCAACGTTTGTAACATAATCTTCAAATTGATTTGTTTGCTTATTCATTTCATCACTTACTTTTTTGAGTTGATTGAAATGTTTTTGAAGTAAACTACTGTCTGTATACGTACCTTCTTCAATATTTGTTTGAATTTGGATCATGTTATTATTTAAAACTTTCCAATCCGTTAATAACGTCTCTAAAGTTGTAATTTGGCGATTAATTAGTTCTGTAAAGCTACTTACTTGATCTTCAACGAATGTAATTTGAGTCGCTTCGGCTTCAGTTTGTGATAATTTTTGGATAAGTGGTAATAGCTCTTTTTGCTTTTGTTGAATACGAAGAGCTGCTTCTCTCGTTTGACTATCTGCAGCATTTACAATTTCATTACTTAAAGTCCCGATAGATACAAAGTCGATTGTTTTCGTTTGTGCAGTTTGATTTGTAATTGTAAATACTTGTTTACCGATATTAATAGAACCTTTAATAATTTCTTGAGGTCTATTCAAAATAGTAGTTAGTTCAGCTTGAATTTCCCCTTGAATTCTTTTAATATCTTCTCTTAATTTCACAATATCCCCATTTGATCCTTGCATTGTTTTTATTGCTTCATCAGCTTTAATTGATAAGTTGTTACTATCTTTGTCTAATACCGTTTTAAATCGATTTAACTCTAATAAATCTTGCTCCATACTCTCTTGAATGCTTTGGACTTGCAATTGTAATTTTCCATATGCATTTGTAAAATCTGCTTTTGCCTGTTCATCTTCATTTATTTTTCCTGCTAGTTCATAGAGCTTACTATAATAGCTATTAAATCTTGTGCTGTATCTCATCATTTCTTGATTTAAGTCGATCAGCTTCGGATTATATTCATCAATCCACTCTCGTACATTCGCTTTTGCAAATTTTTGATGATTCGTTAAACTACTCATAGCATTTACCTTAATGTCTGGTTGTTGTAAAATAACTAATCCGTATGCTTGGATAAGTGGTGACTGCGACCCTAACATTCTAATTGAATTTGATAATGTATTTGGTGCAATTACATTTTGCACGTTTAATATTTTCACTTCTGATTGCCCCCCTTCAGCGTAAGCGCTTACAGGAATGAAGCAACTCGTAGATACTGCTGTAACCAATAACCCTGTAATTAAAGTTTTTTTCACTTTAACTCCTCCTATGTATTAGCAACTATTACTATCGCATTTTATTATTCTATTTTCTTGCACATTATTTGAGATGGTTAAAAATAGAGAACATTCTCACCGTGAGTCATGTACGAACCACCTCTCTCAAACTTTATTTCTACAGTACTTACTTATTGTCATAAAACATTTCATAACTTTTCACATGTGCTTAGTATGAATAATATTGTATAAAATTTCTGTTTCATCGTAATTTCCACATTCACACAGTGAATATATTGCATGAAAATATTATTCATTTTAAGCTAAATAGCGTACGTAAATATGAAATTCCGTTTTGTTTTTATTTAAGTTTTGTACTGTAAGGTCATTTAAACACAGCTATTCATCTACCGTAAAGAAGTATTTTAATTCCCTTTATTTTCAAGCTCTCATGTCCTTATTCCAAAATAAAATCCAATTAACTTTCTCCATTAAATTATCCATATATCATAACAAAAAACACTGTTTACTCATAAGTGATAATATTATAGCGATATAATTTTAAGACCTATATGCAATTATGCATAGCATATACACAAAAAGGATAACTTCACTCTCGTGAAGTTATCCTTAAAAAATCCCCTTACTTTTTCAAATGATATGGTACTGTCGTAATAACAACATTTCTTTTATAGAGTAAATACGCACGAATGAGTAAACTAGATTGATTATGAAGAATGTTATGCCAACCTTTTTTCGGAATAAACTGTGGTATAACGACTGTAACTCGGTAATTTGATTCATTCGCTTTATATTGCACTGTATCAATAAATTTTGTTAGCGGCTGAATAATACTTCTATAATGAGAATGTAATGTAACAAGCCTAACTTCAGGTTGCCACTTCTTCCATTTCTCTTCGAATTTCTTCTCCTCTTCTCTGTCAAAAGCAACATATACAGCAATAACTTGATCTGCCGAAAGAGACTTTGCATAGTTCAAAGAATTTTCTACTACGTGAGTCATACCAGCTACAGGAACGACAATTACATTCCCCTCAATCGGAACAATCCGTTCACAAGTTTTTAAACTTAATTGATCTCCCACTGCATCATAATGCTTCTTAATTCGATGGAACACGAAGATAATGACAGGTAAGAAAATAAGGATTGACCAAACTTGTGCGAACTTAGTTAAAAAGAACATACTCATTACGATAAAACTAATAACTGCACCAATTAAATTAATCGATAAACGTAAAATCCATCCTTCAGGTTTTTCACGGAGCCATTTTAATACCATTCCAGTTTGAGAAAGCGTAAATGGAATAAATACCCCTACCGCATATAGCGGAATCAAATGTTCTGTTTGCCCTTGGAAAGCTACAATTAAAATAATCGAAGAAATCCCTAGTATAATAATACCGTTTGAATATCCCAGACGGTCTCCTCTAATTGTAAACATTCTCGGTATGAACTTATCTTTCGCAAGATTAACTGCTAATAACGGAAATGCAGAATACCCTGTGTTAGCTGCAAGAATTAATATTAAAGCTGTTGTACCTTGTATGAAAAAGTACATAAAATTACGTCCAAATGTTTGTTCAGCGATTTGCGAAACGACTGTTACTTCTTTATTTGGAGTAATTCCGTAATAGTAAGCTAAAAAGACAATTCCTGAAAATAAAACGGCAAGTAATGCCCCCATCGCAAGCAATGTTTTTGCTGCATTGTTTGGTGCAGGATCTTTAAAGTTTGGAATTGCATTTGAAATTGCTTCAACACCTGTTAAAGCAGAGCTTCCTGAAGCAAATGCTCTTAACAGTAAAAACAAACTAATTCCCGCAACCGGTGTTCCAAGTGGCGCATGTAAAGTCGGTGAAACATGCCCAGTTAAAATATTATATATCCCTACACCAATTAATATAAATAATGCTAAAACAAATAAATAAACAGGATATGCCAAAATGGAAGCTGATTCAGTTACCCCTCTTAAATTTAAAATGGTAATTAGTATTACAAATATAATTGCAATAATTACATTATGTGCATGTAGGCTAGGAAAGGCAGATGTGAGCGCATCTGTACCTGCAGATACACTTACTGCGACCGTTAAAATATAATCTACTAATAAAGATCCACCAGCTATTAAGCCTGAATTCATCCCTAAATTTTCTTTTGATACAACGTATGCGCCCCCGCCATGAGGGTAAGCAAAAATAATTTGTCGATAAGATAAAATAAGAGCTGTCAATAATACTAATACCCCAATAGCAATCGGAATGGAATACCAATAAGCTACCGCTCCAAGACCTGCTAGTGCGATTAAAATTTGCTCTGGACCGTATGCAACCGATGATAATGCGTCAGAAGATAAAATTGCTAGCGCCTTCGTTTTATTAAGCTTTTGCTCTCCTAATTCAGTTGATTTTAACGGTCTTCCAATTAATAACTTTTTGATAGATGAAACCACTGCTGTCCACTCTCCAATAATTTTGTACGAACTTTTCTGCTAATTACAGCGGATAAACTATTTCTTCAGAAAACAAAAATGTCTACAAGCCATAACGAAATAAACTTGTAGACATTAATTTTTTTGTCGCACAAGCTCCACCTTCCTTCTCAATATAACGCTTACGAGGTTAGCTGTCGGATTCGGACCTTTGAGTAGCCCTACCTTTTTCAAGGATTCACCCCATTGAATTATGCACTAATTCATTAAAACGGGTCCCCCGCACCATGCGGTTTCAGCGATTTAGAAAATTGAAACTGTGGATTATAATACTCCTTTATTTTAAAAAAGTAAACAAAAATTTCAAAAACGAAAAAAATTAAAATGATTGTGCATAATAAGCCATTAAACATACATAATGAATACTAAAAAACTACAAAGGAGACCCATATGTCTAAAGAAAAGAAGCCACTTTTTACCGATTCATATTTAGATGCATTAGCAAGCGAAATTAATCAATTATATGGTAACCGTGATAAAGAAAAAAATACGACAGAAAGAATTAGAAGAGATGAATAAAATGTCACTATAAACACAAAAAAGGATAGCAACGTATTTATATTTTGCTATCCTTTATCCATTTTCATACTATTAAAATCATATTATTTCCTTACTTTTTATCATCTCTTCATACACCGTTAAATTTTGATATACAGCGCCTAATAAAGGTGCTTCTATAGAAAATTGCTCTGCTAAATCCAGTAAATATCCTTGTAAATGTTCTCCTTCAATGAACGAACCTTTTTCCATATCGCGCTGCATAGATGACTTCATATCATAAGAAATTTTATCAATCGTTTTCATATGGTCCTCAACAATATTATCTTTAACCGGAGCCCCCAATACCCTTATAATTTGCACAGATTCTTCAAATAAGTTTCGGATAAAATCATGTCCACCTTCACTCTCACGAATCGGTCCTATTGGTGCACGCATTAATGTTGTCACACCTGACATTACAGTTATAAATAAATATTTATGCCACATATCCTGCGTAATATTTTCACTTAAAACAAAACTAGCTTTTGTACCTGCAAATGCTTTAGAAATACGCTTTATTCTCTCTGAATCTTGAGGCTTAATTTCCCCAAATACAAGTCTGTTAGCAGCACTAGTTTGTACAATTTCTCCTTGTTCGTTTAACGTCGTCTCGATAAAGCATAAACCACCAATTACTTTTTCCACGCCGAATTCCTTTTGTAATAGTGATAAATGAGCGATACCATTTAACAATGGGATTATTACAGTATTTTCACCTACAAACGGCTTTAAATCTATGGTCGCCTCGTGTAAATGATACGCTTTTGTTGAAAATAAAATCACATCAAATGGAGACGTTCTATCTTCTTTCGTTATCAATTTCGGTTGAAATGAAAAATCTCCATTCACACTACGAATAACAAGTCCTTTTTCCTCTAATTGCTGTTTTCTTTTGCTGCGAACGAGAAATGTAACATCTTCTCCCTTTTCTACTAATCGGCCACCAAAAAATCCACCGACGCCACCAGCTCCTAATACTAAAATGCGCATACAATATCCCCTTTTCCTAACACAATTATACTAGTTTTAGTATACATAACATTATACATGTCCCCTGTTAAATTAGCTGAATTTTCATTCTTAATCTATTGCAAAAACAAGGTTATTTTCAAGAAAAATTGGGCATGTTGTTTCTATAGCTTATTCGGAAAGGAAACAATGTAAATGGAGGCAATACAAACAATCGAAGAAAAAGATGTAACAACAGCTATATTTCAATTTATATTCCCGTTTTCGTTTAAAACTGGATATGAACAAAATATGTTCCCTTTCTTACAAAAAAATAATTTCCGTCCTTTTCGACTCGATCATCTCGAAGATGAAAATACATATTATGGGGAGTTTAAAGTTTCACATCAAAATATGGAAGCATACTATCTTTCATTTACGAATAAAATTCTTTTTCCTCATTCAGAACATCAAAAGGGACTACAGCGCTTTTCTAAAGATCTTAATTTAAATGGACATTTAACAACAAATCTTATTTCCGTTCCATTCAAGATACATTCTATTGATGTAACACTTTGTCCTTATGAGCTTGGCTTCTTAACAATTCGAACAGAAGTCAAAACCGCTCCAAACATGACATTATCAGAAGCCATCGAATTCGCTTCTCGCTTCCGTGTGCTTGAAACTAGAAATGATACAACTGAGACCATTTGTATTGAATGTGATGGAAAAAAATATTCACAAGTAGAAAAACTTATATTCGGCGATTTATTTCATGGCTTAACAGACTTCTTTGAGAATAAGAGGTTGCGGAGTTCATACTTTCAAACATTCCCCTTCTTTGAAGACCAACGAATGTATGCACAAACCTTATTATCTATTAACAAAAAGTCACACCTTCATGTAGTTGATGTATATCGAGCTTCCAGTCTTTCCGGATTAACAGACGATGGTAAGCCGTATATTAGCGCAAATAATGTTCCTTATATTCACGATTATTTAACAAAGCATTCTTATCAAAGATGGGCTCCTAACCGTTATTTTATTATGGAAGAACATATTTTCACATGTATAACAAATGAAGGTGAACGAGAAGTCACTAAACTTGCTAGTCAAATGTACGGAGAATTTTATTACGCTTTATTATTAAACCTATTCCATAAAGTTGTTTTATTAAAGATGGCGAACGCTTATGCTGAACTAAATATTGAACAAGATACAAATGAAATAGAGAAATTAATTTACTCTATCAATTCGTTTACAGCGAATTATTTTTCTTTAGAATTAGTATCTCAATCACAAAGTGAAGATATTTTCTTCCGCTTAAGAAAACTTTTTAACATTGAAATTTTATACTCGAACGCGAAACAAAATCTTGATGGTTTGTTTAAATATCAAGAAAATGTCGCCGCTAAAAAAGATAGCCTTTTATTATTAATTTTAACTCTCTACTCTGTGGTGGGCCAAATGTTAGGGTTTACTATGATTGACCTTTTAAGAAACCCAGATTCAAACAAAATATCATCGCCTCTTGAATTTTTCGCACTGTTAATAGCAATTAGCGGTATAGTCATTTCCTTTATTTTAGGTGCACAAAGTTTATACCAATGGGGTATACAGCATCGAAGAAGACAAGCGTGGGTAAAACAAACTGTACTTTCTGCTGTGAACGAAAAAGAGGATAAAAATTAAAGACGATTATTTTTAAATTAAAAATACATGGTGCACTTAAGTAAATGAAATTTTTATCAGCGATTTTCCGAATATATCGGCGCAACTCAAAATATATCAGCGATTTTTTAAATATATCGACTTATCGACAAAAACTGACAAAAATAAGAACCGAATCATAAAAAAGGCTACTCCAAAATGAACCTTGGAGTAGCCTCTTCTCTTTGTGTTACACTAATTCCGCTTACTTCCCTGCTTCGATTTTTTCTAATGCAGTAGCTACTTGCTCTTCAGTTAATTCGTGTTGCACGATATAACGATTACGTGGGTGTACACGACATTCATGAGAACATGCACGTAAATGTTTTGCTTCACTTTCTTCAGAGCATAAAATTTTCTTGTTACATTCAGGGTTTGCACAGTTTACATAGCGCTCACAAGGTTCACCTGTAAAGTGATCTTTACCAACGATAACGTGCTCTTTTTGGTTTACTGGTACAGCGATACGCTCATCAAATACGTAACATTGACCATCCCATAGCTCGCCTTGTACTTCTGGATCTTTTCCGTATGTTACAATTCCGCCATGAAGCTGACTTACATCTTCATAACCTTCACGAACTAACCAACCAGAGAACTTCTCACAACGAATTCCGCCTGTACAGTATGTTAAAATCTTTTTGCCTTCAAGTGTTTCTTTATTTTCTCTAATCCAATCTGGTAATTCACGGAATGATTCAATATCTGGTTTAATTGCACCTTTGAAGTGTCCTAAATCAAATTCATAATCATTTCGTGCATCAATGATAACTGTATCTTCTTGTTTCATTGCTTCATAAAAATCTTTTGGTTCTAAATACTTCCCAGTAATTTCTTTTGGATTAATGTCGTCTTCTAAGCGAAGTGTAACTAACTCTGGGCGAGGACGTACGTGCATTTTCTTGAATGCATGTTCATCTGCCTCATCAATTTTAAAAACGATTCCAGCAAAACGTGGGTCATTGTTCATCGCTTCCATGTATTTTTCTGTTTGCTCAACAGTTCCAGAACAAGTTCCATTAATTCCTTCTGTCGCTACAAGAATTCTTCCTTTTAACTCAAGTGATTTACAAAATTCTAAATGCTGTTCAGCAAATTCTTCTGGATTTTCAATTGTTGTGTACATGTAATAAAGTAATACTCTATATGGTTTTGTAGTTGCCAATGTATTTCTACCACCTATCTAAATTTTAAAATCATGTATAAGTTAACGTTCATATCAAAACATATATAATAAGAAAATACATACTAAATTGTACTTAGCCTATTTTCTTCTATTTACAATTTTTTCTATAAGTTAACAAAAATAAAAACAAGATTACATCACAAAACACTATGGTTATGTTGTAATCCCAATATATTATATATCATACAATTTCATTTCCATCAATTAATATGCTGTAATATAGGCTCTATGTTCACATAAATTTCAAAAACAACCCTATAATTTATTATCTTCCCCCTTATTCAGCAGCCATAAACTCCCAAAATATTTTTCACATCGTCACACCATTCTTTGCACGAAGTCATATAATTTGCATTAAGGAAACTTTCGTGTTCAAATGAAATTGCCACATAATATATTTAAATGTATTGAAATAATGAATAAGAGCAAATACAATAATTTCATCAAGTTAACATTCCAAAGGGGAACACTACTATGAATAAAGATATATCAAAAGATGAACAAGTCCCTTCTCAAAGTACAACTGTTCAATCCGCACATTTAGCATTAAGCGGACAAACGAAAGGCTTAAAGAGACTATTACCATTCTTAGGACCTGCTTTTATCGCATCAGTTGCTTATATTGATCCTGGGAATTTTGCAACGAATATAGCTGCTGGATCCCAATATGGGTATTTATTACTTTGGGTAATTCTCGCTTCTAATTTAATGGCTGTATTAATCCAAACTTTATCAGCTAAATTAGGAATCGCTACTGGGAAAAACCTTCCTGAAATAGCTCGAGAAAATTTCCCAAAACCAGTTTCCATCGGTTTATGGATACAAGGTGAACTCGTTATTATGGCGACTGATTTAGCTGAATTTATTGGAGCAGCACTCGGATTATACTTACTGTTTGGAATTCCGATGTTACCAGCTGCTTTAATTACAGCGGTTGGATCATTTATTATTCTTGAATTTCAGCGCAGAGGCTTTCGTCCATTAGAAGCTATCATAACAGGGATGATTTTTATCGTTGTTATCGCTTTTGGTGTCCAAGTCTTTTATGCTAAACCAGAATTAAGTCCTCTTCTTTCAGGTCTTTTTATTCCAAAATTCCAAGGCGTGGATAGCATTCTTTTAGCAGCTGGAATTTTAGGTGCGACAGTAATGCCGCACGCGATATATTTACATTCTGCCTTAACGCAACGCCGCGTAGTCGGAACAAATGATGAACAAAGGAAAAAGATTTTCCGCTTTGAATTCATCGATATTATTATTGCAATGGTTATCGCTGGAGCCATTAACGCGAGTATGTTAATTGTAGCAGCTGCTTTATTCTTTAAAAACGGCTTGCATGTTGAAGATCTTGATGTTGCTTTTAACCAATTTAGTAACTTAGTCGGTCCTGTATCAGCTGCTTTATTTGGAATTGGACTCTTATCAGCAGGACTCTCTAGCTCATCTGTCGGTACAATGTCGGGTGATATTATTATGCAAGGATTCATTCGCATGCATATTCCGCTATATTTACGCCGATTTATTACAATGATTCCACCACTAGTTATTATTGCTTTAGGCGTAAACCCAACTTACGCTCTCGTTATGAGTCAAGTTGTCTTATCGTTCGGTATTGCCTTTGCACTAGTACCACTTATTATGTTTACAAGTAATAAAAAGATTATGGGTGCACTCGTTAACCACCGTATAACAACATTTATCGCTTGGATAATCGCTGCACTCGTTATCGTTTTAAATATTTTCTTACTGTATCAAACATTTGTAGGCTAATGAAAAAGGGTATTCCAATAAAAATGGAATACCCTTTTTAGTACAATAATTCTCTTCTAATTACCTTTTACGTATGTACCTCTTTCCGGCATCATAGCACCTTTTTTAGTTCGAAAATACAGTGGCAAGCCTTCCGTACAAAACATACTCACCTTGGATGGATCCTCTCTTTGATGATGAATGTGTAAATGCGGCTCACTTGAACTTCCAGAGTTACCAACTTGGGCAAGAACGTAGCCTTCATTTACATGTTGTCCTTCTTTAACTTTAATCGACCCTTTCTTTAAGTGAGCGAGAATCAAAAATGTCCCTGTTTCATCTAACCGTAAATAAATATGATTCCCGGCCATTGACTGAAAATCATCTGATCCCGGAACTAAATCTTTTTCATCATTATTAACTGATACAACTGTTCCAGAAGCTGGTGCCATTACTTTCGCTCCATATATTCCATAATCCTCTAACGTACTACTTTTCACTTCAGCAGGTGGAATGAGAATATCATATGCCCATCTTTCATTTGGTTTTATCACATGATAATTCTTCTCTAGCCGATCACCACCCCAACCTACTAACGCCCGCTCATTCAAAGGAAAACGAACGACTATTTTAGGACTCGTAGACTGTACATCTGCTGGGTATGCAATTCCCCCAATGTTAGCGAACCACCCAACAGGCCAAGCTCCAATGATAGAGAACAGAACTATTAAAAGTAACGTTCTATCTATTCGCTTTCTAAAGATGCCCTTCCAAACAAACATTACTACTGAACCTATCAAAACAAAAATCGAAACTACGCTAAATGCTTGTATACCCCACCAAACAACGACTGATATAGTACCATTAGCTAAATAAACTACACTCCAACTTATAAATAAAAAAGAAACTATAATTGCTAACAAACTTTTCTTCCACATGCTGTATCCCTACTCTCATATCTTTGTTCTCAATGATACGAAGTAAAAATTACGACATATAAAAGAAATACTTACGACTTTCTTACTTTTTTATACTGTGGTAATTTTACAGTGAAAACTGTTTCTTTATCGTTACTACATACAGTTATATCTCCTTTATGGAGCTGAGCTATATTTCTCGAAATTGCAAGTCCCATTCCTTTCCCACCCGTATGAGAACTACGTGATTTTTCACCACGATAAAACTTCTCAAAAACGTAAGGAAGGCTCTCTGTCGGAATACATTGTCCAAAATTTTTAATTTCTACTTCAACATTCCTTTCTCTTTGGGAAATTTGAATTGAAATTTCTTTTCCACCTTTCCCGTACATAATGCTATTACTAATTACATTTTCAAAAAGTCTCACTATAAGTGCTACATCAACTTCTATATATAGCTCTTCATTACTTTTAATATAAAAACTCATATTGGCATCATCTAACGGTGGTAAAAAATCAATCATGATCTGTTCAATTAATGCTTTCATATCTACTACATTTTTATGTAATTCAATCTCTCTATAGTTTATTTGACAGTATTCTAATAAATCATCAACTTGATTTTTTAATTCATAACTTTTTCGCTTTAATATACTTACATATTGTTCACATTCTTCTCCATGTGAATGAAGCTTATTTCCTAGTAAATCCGCATAACCAATTAGAGATGTTACAGGCGTTCGTAAGTCATGTGAAATATTACTAATCATTTCATTTTTCATTTCCTGTGATTTTTTTTCATTTTCAATAGACTCTTTTAAACTTTTGGCCATTCTATTGACATTCGTCGCTAACTCACCAATCTCATCGCTTTTCGAAATAGGTATATGTATTTCCAAATTACCATTGCTTATTTCCTTCACGTTCTTATTGATCTCATTCAATCTTTTTATAGTTGTCTTTGTCAGTAATGCAAAATATATAGTGGTTAACAGCAGAAAAAACATAAAATAAAAAAACGAATATTTTTCTTCTAGCGCGACAACGTCACTATATATACTTCCAAATAAAATTTGAACTAATATGATACTTACCGTAGCTAACAGGATACTACATATAAATGCGAAAAAGAATTTAGCTCTAATTCCTTGTAATGATTTAATCTCCAATTTTATACCCGACTCCCCAAACATTTTGTATAAACCTCGGTTCTTTTGGATTCTCTTCGATTTTATTTCTTAATCTCGCAATATGAACCATTACCGTATTATTACTTTCATAGGCCCTTTCATTCCAAACACTTTCATATATTTCTTCAATCGTAAACACACGGTTCTTTGCAGCTGCCATTAAGTGCAGAATATCATATTCAGTTTTTGTAACATTAATTGTTTGTCCATATATCTTTACTACTCTAGAAATTTCATCTATTTCTAAACCTTTAATGTTTATTTTCTTTTCCATTACTTGGACAGCAATTTGATTAAAATATGTATACCTTCTTAATTGAGCTTTCACTCTTGCTATAAATTCAATTGTACTAAACGGCTTCACAATATAATCATCTGCCCCAGTACTAAATCCAATTACTTTATCTACATCCGATGATTTTGCGCTTAAAAACATAATTGGTAAACTGTGTTTCTCTCTAATCCTTCTACACAGTTCTATACCATCCATTTGAGGCATCATAATATCAAGAATAGCAAGTTGAATACTGTTATTATTTATTATCTCTAATGCCTCTTCTCCGTTATGAGCACTAAAAACAGTAAAACCTTCTTGCGTTAAATTCACATTAATAAATTGAACAATATCTAGATCATCATCTACAATTAATATCGAGTTTTTCTCCATTTCCAAACCTCTTTTTTGAAATATATTCCACATCTAATTTTAACATAAATCAAACCTACCCTTTCTTCTTGAATAATCTTTATTTTCAGTTTAAATTATATAATAACAAATACATTTTAGTTTCATATGAACAGGAGTGAAGGCATGTTTCCTATATTAAAGACCGACCGACTCATTTTGCGAGAACTTACCGAAAAAGACGCACCAAGTATACTACAATGCTTTTCTAACACTGATGTACTGCGCTATTATGGCCAAAAACCATTACAGAATGTTGATCAAGTAAAACAGATCATAAATAATTTCAAGTTGAGTTACAATGCAAGAAACGGTATAAAATGGGGAATCGAATTAAAAGATAAGAAAGAACTCATTGGAACAATTGGTTTTCACGATTGGTCTTCTGAGCATAAACGCGCCAATATAAGTTATGCCTTTCTCCCTGAACACTGGGGAAATGGATATGCGACTGAAGCAGTTCCTGAAGTTATATCATATGGTTTCCACACCCTTCATTTAAAACGTATCGGTGCGATTGTCTTTCTTGAAAATGAAGCTTCAAATAAAGTGCTATTAAAATTAGGTTTTGAAAAAGAAGGAGTTTTAAAAAATTATATGTATCAAGATGATATTCCATATGATACGAATTATTATTCTTTATTAAAATCAGTTTAATAGAATTAACGTGTAAAAAACTCGTATCAGCACAACGGAGCCAGGTAGTGGATTTTTAATGAGGGATACAGTTTTCATTTCTTAGATCATCGTACGACGGATGCAACGTACAATAAATTATATAATCTAAAATAGACGGTACATGAGCAAACCCTTACTCATGTACCGCTTTTTACGTTCTTTTTCTGTTTTCGCAATGCTTCTGGAATGTATACACAGAAAGGTTCGCTTTCCATGTAATCCCCCGTCATCGCATATGCTCTAGAACGAGATCCCCCACAAACATATCGAAACTCACAAACACCGCACTTTCCTTTATACTTGTCCGGATTACGAAGGTTTTGAAAAACAGGGGAGTTTCGATAAATTTCAGCTAGCGATGTTGTTCTAATATTCCCGGTTTTAATCGGCAATAACCCACTTGAATATACATCTCCAATATGAGAAATAAATACAAAACCGTTTCCATCATTCACCCCTTTTGGAGCACGTCCAAGCCCATCAATTCGACCCGTCGTCCCATTCATCAATACATCCTGATATTGAATGACCTGATTTGTTTTTTTATTTTCTTTCATTTTTTCTTGAATCACAACACGTCTATAATGCTGACCAGCTGTTGTTTTAATATCAAAAGAAACCTTTTTACTAAGTTGATATAGCCAATGGAATACCCTTTCATGTTGGGCTGGTGAAATCATATCTTTTTCCTTACCTCGCCCCGTTGGAACTAAGAAAAATATACTCCAGAGTACACATTCTAATTCTTCTATTAACATTGCCATCTCTTCAAGTACATCCACATTATAATTAGAAACAACAGTATTAATTTGAATAGGGATTTTTAATTCATGCAAATAACGAATCGCATTCATTGTTAATTGAAATGACCCTTCTGTCCCTCTAAAATGATCGTGTATTTCAGCTGTTGGTCCATCTAAACTAAACGCCCATCTAGCAAGTCCTACTTCTTTTGCTTTTTGAATTGTTTCTTTCGTAACGTTTGGAGTGGCACTTGGCGTCATAGATACTCGAACACCTTTTTTCACTGCATATTCCGCAATATCATATACATCTGGACGCATTAATGGATCTCCACCAGTAAATACAAGCATTGGATTTTCCATTTCATATATATCATCAATTAGTTTTTTTCCTTCTTCGAATGTTAGCTCTAGAGGATCACGATGATACTGTGCTTCTGCACGACAATGCAGACATTTTAATTGACATGCTCTTATTAACTCCCATATCACAATAAACGGATTTTCATTAAAATCACGATTAATCAAGATTAACCCTCCCATCAATTGATATTCTAATTGTAAAGTTATATATGCATTTATGTTGTGAGATGAATCACAAATAATAATCTTCCTCTGCTGTTGATCTAATGTTTCTACCTTCCTCTTCAACCATCACAGAAGCTCTTTTTAAAAAAATATAAACACCCCTTTAGACTAAATGATCTAAAAGGGCAAAGCTTCACAACTTTTTATAAACATCGTGGCTTTCTTCAACACATCACATCTTTTTTTTAGTTATCAAGACCTAAATCGTAAAAAGTCATAAAAAATAAAGGGCGATACATATTAGTCATGCATAATATGTATCGCCCTTTTAATTGTTGTTCAACAATCGCGCCTGTTTGTTAAAGATTATTAAATTAAGGATCTTCTTTACAACGCGAAACTCAAAGTAGTTGTTCGTATAACTTATTTCCATACCAATCACACACCTTTGTAGAGTAGTAGTATCAGTATGTCCAAGGTTGATAGATTTTTTGCACCAGAACCATTTTTCTTATATTTTATTTAATAATCCTATTAAGTTTTTTGTAAAATTCACCTTTTGTTTTTACATGATTAAACTGATTCGGATTAATATTAGCTTTTTGAGAGATTGCTACAATCTCTTCTTTTGTAATTGAATCTTTAGTATTTATAGATGCTATATTTGTATATTTTCCATCTTCTGTTTTTGGAATTTCTAAAATCCCTTTATTTACAAGATCCACTACAGCCTTATGCTCTGAAGAATGTGTATCTACACCAGTAATTTTCCAATTATGCATAACTTTTGGCGTATATACACCCTTCTTTACCTCTTTTAAATATGTAATAGCAAGGTTACGAATGGTTCCACCTGTTTCTCCGAATGCATTCTCTTGTTTAGATGACCAAATTTGTTCAAACTTACGTCCCTCTAAAGCTCCACCTTTTGCCTGAAGAGCCTCCATTCTATATGCATTCATTCCCAGCGTCATAACATCGCTCATTTTGATTGTTTTATTTGTACGAATAGATCGTAAATTTGTAATTCTACTTCCATATGGTTTTGTTAAGTCAATCTCGTATTTTACGCCCCCAAAGAAATCATTCGTACTGTATTTAGACGCACGGCGGGTTTTATCAAAGCTAACTGTTACATCTCCGGCACGAGATGAGTTAAAATACCCTGCCGCCCATTCCATGTAGTCTTTTAAATCTTTCCCAGTTATCTTATATACTGTAATTTCTCCCAAAGCATATTGGTAATT
>Ga0209130_1000619_pt1 | contig 34015 bp, 34 predicted proteins | sample AraplaMF_Cvi_mLB_FD_184264 | JGI IMG/M metagenome (GOLD analysis project Ga0209130, IMG submission 184264) | Arabidopsis root microbial communities from the University of North Carolina, USA - plate scrape MF_Cvi_mLB (SPAdes) (version 2) | ecosystem: Host-associated > Plants > Roots > Endosphere...
TCGTCGATCTGTCCACCTTTGCGCCTGGCGCCGGGCCGGCTCCGGCGCCCATGCCGCCGGCTGCACCGGCCGGCAGCGCGGCCGATGCGGCGGCCGGACAATCCGCTGCCGGCACCGTCCCCACCGCCGCTCCGGCCCAGACCACGCAACCGAATGTCAGCAAATAACGCCGCGGCTTCCGGCATCGCCATCCCGACCGTCAAGCGTCGCCTGATCTCCATGGTGTACGAGATCCTGCTGGGCTTTGCCGTGCTGTTCCTGCCCTTCCTGGTATTCGAGATCGCCACCAGGGCCAGCCACGCGCCGGCCGTGGAACACGCGCGCCAGGCCCTTGCCTTCCTCGTGCTGGGCGCGTATTTCATTCACTCCTGGACCCGCAAGGGCCAGACCCTGGCCATGCAGACCTGGCGCCTGCAGCTGGTTGCCCCCGGCCGCAGCCACGTGTCGCTGCATCAGGCCGCGCTGCGTTATCTGCTCAGCTGGATGTGGGTGGCCCCGGCCCTGGTCGTGGATTACCTGTTCCAGCTGGAGCGCTGGCACGCGCTGTACGCCATCTTTGCCGGCATCGCACTGTGGGCCCTGACCGCCTTCCTCGACAAGGACCGCCAGTTCCTGCACGACCGCCTGGCCGGCACCCGCCTGGTGCAGCTGCCCAAGCCCGAGAAGAAGCAGAAAGCCGCCGCCTGATCCGCTTGCCCATCCTCCCGTGCCTGCCTATGCTGAAGCAATAAGGCAAACGACACGGAGACGGTCATGGCCAATGCCGACGCAGCATTTGCTGGTTCCATTCCTGAGTTGTACGAGCGGTTCATGGTGCCGCTGCTGTTCGATCCCTATGCCGAAGACCTGGCGCGCCGCATTGTGCTGCGCAAGCCGGCGCGCATCCTGGAGCTGGCTGCCGGCACCGGCGCCGTCACCCGCAAGCTGGTGCTGCGCCTGCCTGCCGCCACGCAGATCGTTGCCACCGACCTGAATGGCGCCATGCTGGAGCATGCCCGCCGGCTGTGCAGCGCAGCAAACGTGGACTGGCGCCAGGCCGACGCCATGCAACTGCCTTTTCCGGACGCCAGCTTCGACCTGGTCGTCTGCCAGTTCGGCGCCATGTTTTTTCCCGACAAGGCGCGCGCCTTCGGCGAGGCGCGCCGCGTGCTGAAGCCGGGCGGCGCCTACCTGTTCAATGTGTGGGACGGCCTGGCGCAGAATGAATTCGCGGCTGCCGTCACGACCGCACTCGCCACCCTCTTCCCCGACGATCCGCCGCGCTTCCTGGCCCGTACGCCGCATGGCTACAGCGATGCGGCCACCATCCGCCGCGACCTGGCGGCGGGCGGCTTCACGGCAGTCGAGCACCAGGTGCTGGCGGCGCGCAGCCATGCGCCGTCGGCGCATATCCCGGCCACCGCGTATTGCCAGGGCACGCCGCTGCGCAACGAAATCGAAGCGCGCGGAGACCTGCAGAAAGCCACCTCGGTGGCCGAGTGTGCGCTGGAGCGGCACTTCGGCAATGGGATTATCGAGGGCCAGATCCAGGCCCTGGTGTTTACCTGCTGCGGTTGAAGGGATAGACGTTGGCGCCGCCGACGTCTGCATCCTCGCCGAGGGCGAAGTCGCCGCGCTCGTAGGCCTGCAGCACTTCCTGCGCTGCCGGCAGGTCGTCTTCCGGCACCAGCACGCGCACGCCGCCGATGGCCGGCGCCAGTAGCAGGTTGGACTGCACGTACTGATCGTCCACCACCACCGCGCCGATACCGGCCGCCTGCAGGCAGCCGCACACCACGTGCGCTTCAGTCGGTATCAGGTAGCGCGCCACTATGCAGAAATCGCCTTGCATCTTGTTCCCTCCCGTCGTTGGGAACAAGATAGCACAAGCGCAGCCTCAGCCCCAGTGCTGGAACTCGATGCCGTTGCTCATGACGCCGAGCAGCGCGGCATAGTTTTCCTCGCTTTCGCTGAATGAAGCCAGCACGCCCGCTACCGACGCCTGCTTGGCATTCAGAATATTCAGCCAGTAGTCGAGACCGCCCTGGTCCGGGGCGCGGTGCAGCACATTATGATAAAAGCCGGTAACGATCGTCTGATTGCTCGGCTGTGCACCGTAAATGGAGCGGAATTCGTTCGAGTTCACGAACGCGTCGGCCACCGCAAACACGTCCACGCCACGGTCCATCTGCGCGATCCAGTATCCGAGGCCGCCCTTGTCCGGCGTCCGGTTGAACGCCGCCTGGTACAGGCGGTACGCCTCGCCGGCCGAACCATTGATATCCAGCCCCACGTCCATGTCCTTGAAGCTGATCCGCTCGATATTCGACAGCAGATCCGAGCCATCCGAACCATACAGGTCCTTGACCATGAAGCGGTCGCCGTAAGCCTTCACCGAATACTCGGCGCGCGTGCCCTGGTAATAGGCTTCATCCAGTCCCGTGCCGCCGTCCAGGTAATCGTCGCCGCGTCCGCCGAACAGGGAATCGCGGCCGCCGTAGCCGAAGATATTGTCGTTGCCCGAGGTGCCGTCGATGTCCTCGCCGAACTGGGTGCCGTCCAGATTGAAGCCGTGCAGCGTGGCGCGGTCTTCGAGTATGCTCAGGCCGACCGCCTGCTGGCTGCTGAAGTTGCCCTGCACCCAGCCGGCATCGACGTAGTAGGTGCCGCTGTACAGCGCCACGAAGCTCAGGTGATCCTGGCCCGTGATGCCGCTGCCGTCGTCCTCGATGATGGGGCGGCCGGCGTTGTCGAACACCAGCAGCGTGTGCGGATCGTTGTAGCTGGTCGATTGCAGCGAATACACCGCGCCGGCAACAGCGGTAAAGCTGAACACCGCATGCTGTTCGGCGCCGGCATAGCTGGCGCTGTACTGCGCGGCATTATCGTAGCCAGGAACGCTGCCGTTGTAAGGCGTGAAGCGCAGCGCCTGTGCGTTCAGCACTTCGCTGCCGGTCAGATTCGAGTAATACGAAATTGGATTGTAAGCCATTGCAATCTCCCTGGTTGACGACTTTATAGTAGCCAGCCGTGCGCCAGGGAATTGGAAGAATTACATTTTGTTTCGCAGCTTACACGGCCATCAGAAGCGCTCGTAGCCCTGCAGGTAGCGCCACTGGCCTTCCGGCAGGCCGGACATGGCGATACGCCCGATGCGCAGGCGCTTCTGCGCCGTGGCGCGCAGGCCCACGTCGGCGCACAGCTTGCCGATCAGCGCCGGCTTGGGCGGCTTGATGGCGAAGCGCAGGCGCTTCTCGTTCTGCCAGCTGGCCTTGCCCGCGCCCTGGTTCAGCTGCTGCAGGCCGTCCTCGGCGATCTGGCCTTCCACATCGACGATGATTTCCTGCTCCATCTTCGCGCCCTCCTCCACCAGCTTGCGCTGGATGCGGAAGTCCTGCGTGAAGACGAACAGGCCGCTGGCCGCGTCATCCAGCGGCAGGCAGGCGGTCAGGTTGCGCAGGTGGCGCTGCAGGAAGCGCGTGCGCTGCGCATCGGCGCTGCGCGCTTCAGGCGTCAGGCAGGACAGCGCATCGGCGCCGGCCGGCTTGTGCAGCAGGATGGTGACCGGCACGATCTCGAGCAAGGTCGCATCCGGCGCCAGCACCACCTGCTGTTCCGGCGACACGCGTGCGCCCGGCTCTTCCACCACCACCCCGTCAACGCTGACGAAAGCGCCTTCGATATACACCTCGGCTTCGCGGCGCGAGCAGGGAACCATTTCCGCCACGCGCTTGGCGAGGCGGATCGTTGCGTCTTCGGTCATTTGAAATAGTCTTTGAATACGGCGGCCACCTGCCCGGCATCCTGGCGGCTGATGTCGAGGTGGGTGACCAGGCGCAGCGTGGGCGCCATGGAAACGCGGATGCGTGCGCTGGCCAGCGCGGCGCTGAGGCCGGCGGTGGCGGAAGCAGGCAGCGTGACGAAGAAAATATTGGTCTGCGGCTGGCTGACCTTGAGGACATCGATGCTGGCCAGTTCGGCGGCAAGCCAGGCGGCGTTGTCGTGGTCCTGCGCCAGGCGCTGCACATTGTTCTGCAGCGCATACAGGCCCGCTGCCGCAATCACGCCGGCCTGGCGCATGCCGCCGCCCACCATCTTGCGCCAGCGCTTGGCGTCCTCGATCAGGGCCTTGCTGCCGCACAGCACCGAGCCGACCGGCGCGCCCAGGCCCTTGGACAGGCAGACGCTGACGCTGTCGAAACCCTGTACCACGTCGCGCAGCGAGATGCCCTGCTTCACCGCCGCGTTGCAGACGCGCGCGCCATCGAGGTGGGTGGCCAGGCCCCGGCTGTGCGCCAGTCCGGTCGCCTGCGCCACGTAGTCGCGCGGCAGCACCCGGCCGCCAATCGTGTTTTCCAGCGCCAGCAGCTTGCTGCGCGCGAAGTGCACGTCGATCGGCTTGATGGCCGCTTCGATGTCTTCCAGCGCCAGGCTGCCGTCGGCGCGGTTGCTCAGCGGCTGCGGCTGGATACTACCCAGCACCGCGGCCCCGCCGCCTTCGTATTTATAGGTGTGCGCCTCCTGGCCGACGATGTATTCGTCGCCGCGGCCGCAGTGGGCCAGCAGGCCGATCAGGTTGGTCTGCGTGCCGGAAGCGGCAAACAGCGCGGCTTCGTAGCCGAATTGTTCGGCCGCGTAGTCCTGCAGCGCGTTGACGGTCGGGTCGTCGCCGTACACGTCGTCGCCGACCGGTGCGGCGTACATGGCGTCGCGCATGGCGGCGCCGGGCTGGGTGACGGTGTCGCTGCGCAGGTCGATCCAGCGCTCGCCGGACTGGCCGTTCACGCCGGCGGCGCTGCCGGCGCCGCCCGTGGCGGCAGGATAGCCGCCGCTCATGGCGCCACCCCGGCTGCCGGCCCGTCCTGCTCCGCGGCCGCACCGGCGTTGGCGCCAGCGTAGAAGCGCCCGCTCATTTCCTGCAGGCCGACCGTGTCCAGCACCTCGGCCAGGCGTTCCGCCGGACGCCGCCGCGGCAGGTTCTTGTAGGTCGCAACGATCAGTTCATTCTTCATCGAGTGTTCCCATCCAACCAGCTCGGTCACGGTGACCTGGTAGCCGTGCGCCTCCAGTTGCAGGCAGCGCAGCACATTGGTGATCTGGCTGCCGAATTCGCGCGTGTGGATCGGATGGCGCCACAACTCGGTCAGCACGTTCCTGCCCAGCGACTGGCCCTTGTTCTTGCGCAGCACGGAAGCGACTTCCGCCTGGCAGCACGGCACCAGCACGATATGCCTGGCCTTCTTCTTCAGCGCGAAATCGATGGCGTCGTCGGTCGCGGTATTGCAGGCGTGCAGCGCGGTAACGATGTCGATCTGTGCCGGCAGCTGGTCCGAGGCGGTGGATTCGGCCACCGACAGCGGCAGGAAGCTCATGCCCGGGAAGTCGAATTTGCGCGCCAGTTCTTCGGAGCGGGCCACCAGCTCCTCGCGCGTTTCGATGCCGTAGATGTGCGACTGATCCTGCAGCGCCTTGAAGAACAGGTCGTAGATGATGAAGCCGAGGTAGGACTTGCCTGCCCCGTGATCGACCAGCGACACGGCGCCCTTGTCTTTGCGCACGTCGTTCAGCAGCGGCTCGATGAACTGGTACAGGTGATACACCTGCTTCAGCTTGCGGCGCGAGTCCTGATTCAGCTTGCCGTCGCGGGTCAGGATGTGCAGCTCCTGCAGCAGCGCGAGCGACTGGCCGGGCTTGACTTCCGGGATGTCCGTGACCGTGGCCGGCAGCGCTGCCCGGGCTGCAGAGGCAGAAACGGCGCCCTTGGCGCCGGTGTTTTTACTGTGCTTCATCGATCCACGCCTGCTGGATCGCTTCCAGCACCTTCTCGCCGCCACGCTTGTGGTCGTCGTCAAAATCCGCCAGCTCCACCACCTTGTTGTGCAGGTCGGTAAAGCGGATGGTGGCCGGATCGACGTCCGGGTACTTGTCGTACAGGGCTTCGGCGATGGCCGTGATATCAGTCCATTTCATGGCGAACTCCGCGATCAGTGGCCGCCTTCGCTGGCGTGGTTGATGGTGTACTTCGGAATCTCGACCACCAGGTCTTGATCCGCCACGATGGCCTGGCAGGACAGGCGCGACACCGCTTCCAGGCCCCAGGCCTTGTCCAGCAGGTCTTCTTCCGTTTCGGTCGCTTCGTTCAGCGAGTTCAGGCCTTCGCGCACCAGCACGTGGCAGGTGGTGCAGGCGCAGGATTTCTCGCAGGCGTGCTCGATGTGGATGTCGTTTTCGAGCAGGACATCGCAAACGGACTTGCCGGATTCGGTTTCGATCACGGCGCCTTCAGGGCACAGCTTGGCGTGCGGCAGGATGACGATTTGTGGCACTTCTATTCCTCGGTAATGTTTATACGACCTGGTCCAGCGACTTGCCGGCCAGGGCGCTGCGCACGCTGCGGTCCATGCGGCGCGATGCGAATTCTTCGGTGCCGCGCGCCAGCGCTTCATACGCTGCCTTCACGGCCAGGTGGTCGGCTTCGCCGCTGCCGGACTTGACCAGCACGTCCATGGCGGCGGCCATCAGCGCATCGACGGCGGCGCGCTCTTCCTCGGACAGCAGCGCGCCATCTTCCTGCAGCGCCGACTGGGTCGCCAGCATGATGCGTTCGGCTTCCACCTGCTCTTCGCGCAGGGCGCGCGCCTTCATGTCCTCCTCGGCGGAGGAGTAGGAATCCTGCAGCATGCGCGCCACCTCGTCGTCGCCCAGGCCGTACGACGGCTTGACGGTGATCGAGGCCTCCACGTTGGAACGCAGCTCGCGCGCCGAGACGGACAGCAGGCCGTCCGCATCCACCTGGTAGGTGATGCGGATGCGCGCCGCGCCGGCCGCCATCGGCGGAATGCCACGCAGCTCGAAGCGCGCCAGCGAGCGGCAGTCGCTCACCAGTTCGCGCTCGCCCTGCAGCACGTGCACCGCCAGCGCGGTCTGGCCATCCTTGAAGGTGGTGAACTCCTGCGCCCGGGCGCATGGGATGGTGGAGTTGCGCGGGATGATCTTTTCGACCAGGCCGCCCATGGTTTCAATGCCCAGCGACAGCGGGGTCACGTCCAGCAGCAGCCAGTCGTCGCCGGCGGCGCGGTTGCCCGCCAGCAGATTGGCCTGGATGGCCGCGCCCAGCGCCACCACCTTGTCCGGATCGATGTTTGCGTGCGGGATGGTGTGGAAGTATTCGCCCACCGCGCGCTGCACGTGCGGCATGCGGGTGGCGCCGCCGACCATCACCACGCCGTCGATGTCGTCGGCGTCCAGTTCCGCGTCGCGCAGGGCCTTCTTCACCGCAGTCATGGTCTTGGCGACCAGGTGCCTGGTGATCTCGGCGAACTTCTCCGGCGTGATCCGGATGTGCACTTCCTCGCCCGAGCCGAGCTTGGCGTCCACCGTGACTTCGCACTTGGTGGACAGCAGCTCCTTGGCTTCGCGCGCCTTGACCATCAGCACGGCGGTGTCCTCGTCGTTCAGCGGGGACAGCTTTTCCTGCTCGTGGATGTAGCAGAACAGGCGGTGATCGAAGTCGTCGCCGCCCAGCGCGGAGTCGCCGCCGGTGGACAGCACTTCGAACACGCCCTTGGTCAGCTTCAGGATCGAGATGTCGAAGGTGCCGCCGCCCAGGTCGTACACGGCAAACACGCCCTCGGAGGCGTTATCCAGGCCGTAGGCAATTGCTGCCGCGGTCGGCTCGCTCAGCAGGCGCAGCACGTTCAGGCCGGCCAGCTGGGCCGCATCCTTGGTGGCCTGGCGCTGCGCGTCGTCGAAATAGGCCGGCACGGTAATCACCGCGCCCACCAGGTCGTCGCCCAGCGAATCCTCGGCCTGCTGGCGCAGCGTGGCCAGGATCTGGGCCGACACTTCCACCGGCGACTTCACGCCGGCCACGGTCTTCAGCTGCACCATGCCCGGGCCATCGACGAAGTCGTACGGCAGGTTCTCGGCGTAGGCGATGTCCTTCAGGCCGCGGCCCATGAAGCGCTTGACGGAAACGATGGTGTTCTTCGGATCGGTGGTCTGGTGCGCCTGCGCCTTGACACCGATATTCGCGTGGCCATTCGGCAGATAGCGCACCACGGACGGCAGCAGCGGCCTGCCGTCTTCGTCGTTCAGCACTTCGGGGATGCTGTTGCGCACGGTGGCAACCAGCGAATTGGTGGTGCCGAGGTCGATGCCTACCGCCAGGCGATGCTGGTGCGGGGCGGTGGACATGCCCGGTTCGGAAATCTGCAGAAGTGCCATGTGAAACCTGTCTTGTTCTTATGCGCTCTGGCTTCAGGCTTCGAGCGCGTCATAGGCGAAGCGGACTTCTTCGCCGAATTTTTCGAGGAACATCAGCGCGCGCACGCCGGTGGCGGCGGCGTGGAAGTCTTTCCCGTCGAGCTGCTGTTCAATCTCCTGCAACTGCTGCTTGCGCGCGCTGCGCAGCTGGCGGTCCAGCTTGTCGAGCTGCGCCTCGTCCTTCGCGGCGCGCGCTTCCTCCAGCTCTTCGCGCCATTCCATCTGCTGCATCAGGAAGCCCATCGGCATCGCCGTGTTCGATTCCACCTTCAGATCCACGCCATTCAGCTCGCACAGGTACTGGGCGCGCTTTTGCGGCGTCTTCAGCGTCTGGTAGGCTTCGTTGGCGCGCGTGGCCCACTGCATGGCGACGCGCTTTTCAGCATCGGTCGCATTCACGAAGCGGTCCGGATGGACCTGGGCCTGCACGTCGCGATAGGCCGCGTCCAGGGCGGCCGTATCGACAGCGAACTGCTGGGGAAGATGGAAGAGGTCGAAGTGGTTTTGCACGATGCTTAAACGCGGAAGCTCTCGCCGCAGCCGCAGGCGTCTTTCTCGTTCGGGTTGTTGAACTTGAAGCCCTCGTTCAGGCCTTCGCGCGCGAAGTCCAGCTCGGTGCCGTCGATATACGGCAGGCTTTTCGGATCGACAAACACCTTCACGCCGTGCGACTCGAAGACGGTATCCTCCACCGCCGCCTCGTCCACGTATTCCAGTTTGTAGGCCAGACCCGAGCAGCCCGTCGTGCGCACGCCGAAGCGCAGGCCAACGCCCTTGCCGCGCCGTTCGATGTAGCGGTTGATATGCTTGGCTGCTTTTTCGGTCAATGTAATTGCCATTATTCCTCCGCGGCGAATCGGTGCAGATTAAGCGCCGTGCTTTGCCTTGTAGTCGTTCACTGCGGCCTTGATCGCGTCTTCGGCCAGGATGGAACAGTGGATCTTCACCGGCGGTAGCGCCAGTTCTTCCGCGATCTGGGTGTTCTTGATGGCCAGCGCTTCGTCCAGCGACTTGCCCTTCACCCATTCGGTCACCAGCGAGCTGGAGGCGATTGCCGAACCGCAGCCGTAAGTCTTGAATTTCGCGTCTTCGATCTTGCCGTCGGCGCCGACCTTGATCTGCAGCTTCATCACGTCGCCGCAGGCCGGTGCGCCGACCATGCCGGTGCCGACCGTATCGTCGCCCTTTTCAAAGGCGCCGACGTTGCGTGGATTTTCGTAATGGTCGAGAACTTTTTCCGAGTAAGACATTTGAGTGCTCCTGTTAATTCTGCAAATTCTTCAGACTGTCGCGCTTAGTGCGCGGCCCACTGGATCGAGTTCAGATCGATCCCCTCTTTAAACATGTCCCACAGCGGGGACAGCTCGCGCAGCTTGCCGACTTTCGATTTCAGCAGGTTCACGGCGAAGTCGATGTCTTCTTCGGTGGTGAAGCGGCCGATCGTGAAGCGGATCGAGCTGTGGGCCAGTTCATCGCTGCGGCCCAGGGCGCGCAGCACATACGATGGTTCCAGGGAAGCCGACGTGCAAGCCGAACCGGACGACACGGCCAGGTCCTTCACCGCCATGATCAGCGATTCGCCTTCCACGTAATTGAAGCTCACGTTCAGGTTGTGCGGCACGCGGTGCTGCATGTCGCCGTTGACGTAAGTCTCTTCGATTTCCTGCAGGCCCTTGGCCAGGCGGTCGCGCAGCGCCTTGATGCGCGCGGTTTCGCTGTCCATTTCCTCTTTCGCCAGGCGGAACGCTTCGCCCATGCCGACGATCTGGTGCACCGGCAGCGTGCCCGAACGCAGGCCGCGCTCGTGGCCGCCGCCGTGCATCTGGGCTTCGATACGCACGCGCGGCTTGCGGCACACGTACAGCGCGCCGATGCCTTTCGGGCCGTAGGTCTTGTGCGCGGTAAAGGTCATCAGATCGACTTTCAGGTCCTGCAGGTCGATCGCGATCTTGCCGGTCGCCTGTGCCGCGTCGCAGTGGAAGATGATGCCCTTGCTGCGGCAGAAGGCGGCGATGTCCTTGATCGGCTGGATCACGCCGATCTCGTTGTTCACCATCATCACGGAGACCAGGATGGTGTCCGGACGCACGGCGGCGGCGATCTGCTCGACGCTCACCAGGCCGTTGTCCTGCGGGTCCAGGTAGGTGGCTTCGAAGCCCTGGCGTTCCAGTTCGCGCACCGTGTCCAGCACCGCCTTGTGCTCGGTCTTCACGGTGATGATGTGCTTGCCCTTGGTCTTGTAGAAGTGCGCCGCGCCCTTGATGGCCAGGTTGTTCGATTCGGTGGCGCCGGAAGTCCAGATGATCTCGCGCGGGTCGGCGTTGATCAGCGCCGCCACGTGGCCGCGCGCCTCTTCCACCGCCGCTTCCGCGGTCCAGCCGTACATGTGGCTGCGCGACGCCGGGTTGCCGAACTGTTCGCGCAGGTAGGGGATCATCTTGTCCGCCACGCGGGGATCGATCGGCGTGGTGGCCGAGTAGTCCATATAGATCGGGAAGTGCGGCGCGGTGTGGAATTCAACCGGTGCAACCTGGGCGACTTTCTTTTCAGGGGCGTTCATCTACATTACTCCAATGCGGTTAACCGACGGCTGCCTGATTGTTGCGGTGCATCACCACAACGCTCTGTTCAGCGTTCTTTGCTTTCTGCTGGTCGACCAGGTCCTGCAGGGACACGGAATCCAGGTAATCGACCATTTTTTCATTCAGCGTGGCCCACAGCTCGTGGGTCATGCAGCGGGCGCCGTTCGCGTGATCGGCGCCGTGGCAATTCTCTTTGCCGCCGCACTGGGTTGCGTCCAGCGGCTCATCGACGGCGATAATGATGTCGGCCACGGTCACCTTGTCGGCACGGCGCGCCAGGCTGTAGCCGCCGCCCGGGCCGCGGATCGATTCCACGATTTCGTGGCGGCGCAGCTTGCCGAACAGCTGTTCCAGGTAGGACAGCGAAATGGACTGGCGCTGGCTGATTCCGGAAAGCGTCACCGGACCCTTGCCCTGGCGCATGGCCAGATCAATCATCGCAGTCACAGCAAAACGGCCTTTGGTAGTCAGACGCATCACAACCTCGGTTCAACTAGGTAAACTCATTTCAGTTAAAATATCGTTCTGCTTCGGAAATGAATGTCCGGATTACTTGAACGATTTAGTCAAGTATAACAGACTTGAAAATTCCTTGCCGGACGCCCCCTTCGGCGCCCCCTTGGCAGCGCTTATGCCCGCAGCAGCTTCATCGGCCCGAACAGGGCGTGCATTTCCTTGTTGGCAATAAACGAGATATTGTAAGGATGCTCGCAGGCAATCTGCGGCAGGGCCTGCACCACCGGCAATTTGTTCAATTGCTCGGCAATCTTTCCCCACAGCACCAAGGTCGGCTGGCGTGCCGCCAGCGCCTGCATGACCGTCTCGAAGAACGGCAGCCAGGCCTTGGCATCCTTGACCGGCGCCACATGCGGACGGAACACCAGGGAAGCGTTCAGCAGCAGGAAGCCATGGGCGCTCAGGCGCTGCTGCACCTCGGCCAGGGTCTGGATGGCGCTGCCGGCGCGGGCCTGGGCAGCGACGGCGGCCAGCGCCTCGCCGCTGGTGGCCGACGGCGCCAGCTGGCCATCGGCCACCAGCAGCATCTTCATGAAATTGCGCAGCGAGGTGGCCTTGTTGACCGGCTTCGACAGTCCGCCGCCCGGCTCTTCCGACCACAGGCCCTTGACGGCGCCGTCCATGAAGCAGACCCCGGTCGCGCTCTCGGCGCGCGGATAGGGCCCTTCGCCCACCAGCACATAGCGCACCTGGTCCAGCGGCTGGGTGAAAGCGGCAAACAGGCGCAGCTCGGTCGGCAGGTAGCTGTCCAGCGCCAGCTCGGGCAGGTAGGACGGATTGACCTTCGCCATCGCTGCCAGGCCGTCGCGCAGGATGGCGTGCCAGGACGGATGGGCGCGCTCCAGCGCCGGCAGGATTTGCGAAGGGATGGTCATTCGGGCAGCTTTGCGTTCGGGGAAAACCCGGGATTGTACTCCAGCGCCGCCCCGGCCGCACGGGCCGCAAGCGGCAACACCGGGCGCCTTATTCGCCGGCAAACAGGTCGTGCGCGTTCAGGATGGCCCAGGCGATTTCCGGCTTGGCTTCCAGACAGCGGCGAATCGCGGCCGGGATGCCTGGCGCGTCTTGCGGCACAGGCCGGGACGCTCCTGCAATTCGATCTGGAAGCCCCGTACCGTGCGCACTTCATTCGAACTCGGCAGTATGCTGACGGTAATGCCCAGCTGCTCCTGCAGACGCTGGCCGATGCGCAGCAGCTCGGCGTAGGTGGCAATGGCTTCGATCCGCTCCACCAGCCGCTTCTCCTCTTCCTTCGTCAGGCGCAGCACGCGCAGGTCGGCCTGCGGGTCGCCCAGCAGCAGTTCGCGCTCGCAAACGCAGGCGCCGGGCGGACATTCTTTGCGGAGTGGGATATCGGACGAATGCAGCATGGGTTCAGGGTTCGGCAGGGCAATGGGCGCCAGCAGTCCGGATAAGTATCCGTTGCGCGGGGCGGCGCTGTCAAACACGCCCTGCTTGTGCGCGCTGTCAGGCTGGCATACAGTTTCATTATCAACTATTTAACAAGACGGACACAACGTGCGCCAACTTCCGCAGTTTCTTGCTTCCCGTGGTGCGCTGGGCCGCCTGATCGCGGACTTCGACTGGTCCGCCACGCCGCTCGGGCCGCTGGAAGCCTGGCCGCAAAGCCTGCGCACCTCCGTCAGCATCATGCTCAATACCACCCACCCGATCTGGATCGGCTGGGGGCCGGACGTCACCTTCCTCTACAACGATGCATATATCGAGGTGCTGGGCGAGGCCAAGCACCCGTGGGCGCTGGGCCGTCCGGCGCGCGAGGTATGGGCCGAAATCTGGGATTACTGCGCCCCTCTGGTGGACAAGGTGTACCACAGGGGCGAAGCCACCTACGTGGACAAGGAACGCCTGTTCATGAACCGCGGCGGCTGGCTGGAGGAGAAATACTTCACCTTCTCCTACAGCCCGATCGTGGACGAATCGGGCGGCGTGGGCGGCCTGCTGTGTCCCTCGGCCGACGTCACCACCAGCACGCTGCAGGCGCGCCGCCTGTCCACCCTGTCCTCGCTGTCGGCCGCCGCACTGGGCGAGCAGACGGTGGACAGCGCCGCCCTGCGCGCCATGGACGCCATTGCCGGCAATCCGGCCGATCTCCCGTTTGCCGCGCTCTACCTGTCCGAACCGGACGGCGCCGCGGCGCGCCTGATCCACGCGGTACACCTGCCCCGGCCCGTGCCTTTGCCGCCGGCCATGGAGCTGGCCGGCGAGGCCGAGCTGCTGCCGGTGGACCACCTGCCCGGCCTGCCGCCGGGGCTGGCCGAGCGCCCGGTGCTGGAAGCGCTGGCGCTGCCGCTGGAACTGCCCGGCCAGCTGCGCCGCAGCGGCGCCCTGCTGCTGGGCATCAGCCCGGTCACCCGGCTGGACCGGGATTACCGCAGCTTCCTGGAGCTGGTGGCAAGCCAGGTGGCGGCCGCGCTGCAGAACGCCACCGCGGTGGAGGAACAGCGCCGCCGTGCCGAGGCGCTGGCCGAACTGGACCGCGCCAAGACGGCTTTCTTCAGCAATGTCAGCCACGAATTCCGCACCCCGCTGACCCTGATGCTGGCGCCCATCGAAGACGCCATCGACGACAGCGAACACCGCCTGCCGGCCGTCCACAACGAGCGCCTGCAGCTGGCGCACCGCAATGCCCTGCGCCTGCAGAAGCTGGTCAACACCCTGCTCGATTTCTCGCGCGTGCAGGCCAACCGCATGCATCTGAGCTATGCCGAAACCGACCTGGCGGCGCTGACGGCCGACCTGGCCAGCGGCTTCCGCTCGGTGGTGGAAAGCGCGGGCCTGACGCTGAGCGTCGATTGCGCGCCGCTGTCGCCGGCGGCCTGGGTCGATGTCGGCCTGTGGGAAAAGATCGTGCTGAACCTGCTGTCCAACGCCTTCAAGTTCACCTTCCAGGGCGGCATCACGGTCTCGCTGCGCCAGCACGAAGGCCAGGCCGTGCTGCGCGTCGGCGACAGCGGCGTGGGCATCGCGCCCGGGCACCTGGAGCGCATCTTCGAACGCTTCCAGCGCGTGGAGGGCACCCGTTCGCGCACCCACGAAGGTTCGGGCATCGGCCTGGCCCTGGTGCGCGACCTGGTGGAACTGCATCACGGCAGCATCGCCGTCGCCAGCGAAGAAGGCGTGGGCACCACCTTTACCGTCAGCATGCCGCTGGGCCGGGCCCACGTGCCGGCGGCGCAGGCCGGCGCCGCGGCCGAGGGCGGCAACCACGGCGTGCGCGAAGCCTACACGCTGGAGGCGAGGCGCTGGCTGCCCGAGCCGGTGCCGGAACAGCCCTTCCTCGACCTGGCCGACGACAGCAGCGTGCTGACCGTCGGCGCCCACGTGCTGGTGGCGGACGACAACACGGACATGCGCAACTACCTGGTGCGCCTGCTGCGCCAGCGCTGGCATGTGACGGCCGTCAGCAACGGCCGCGAAGCGCTGGACGAAGCCGTGCGCCACAAGCCGGACCTGATCATCTCGGACGTGATGATGCCCGAGCTGGACGGCTTCGGCCTGCTGGCAGCGCTGCGCGACAGCGACTGCCTGCACGATATCCCGCTGCTGCTGCTGTCCGCCCGCGCCGGCGAGGAAGCGCGCATCGAGGGCCTGAACGCGGGCGCCGACGACTACCTGGCCAAGCCCTTCTCGGCGCGCGAGCTGCTGACGCGCGTCGATTCGCAGCTGGTGCGCGCCCGCATGCGCCAGATCGAGCGCGCCCACGCCAGCCGCATGGCATCGGTCTTCATGCAGGTGCCGGCCGCCATCGCCATCCTGCGCGGCCCCAGCCTGGTGTATGAACTGATCAACGAGCGCTACAGCGAAATCATCGGCCGCCGCGACGTGCTGGGCATGCCGCTGCGCCAGGCCTTCCCCGAACTGGGCGCGCAAGGCCTGCTGGAGGAACTGGAAGGCGTGATGGCCAGCGGCCACGCGGCCCAGGGCCGGGCGCGCCGCGTGCTGCTGGGGCGCGGCCCCAACGGCGAAGAGCAGGAATGCTATTTCGACTATGTGCACCAGCCGATCCGCAACGGCCAGGGCGAGATCGACCGCGTGGCCCTGGTCGCCTTCGAGGTGACGGAACTGGTGCGCGCGCGGCGCGAAGCCGAAATCGCCAACCGCACCAAGGACGACTTCCTGGCCATGCTGGGCCACGAGCTGCGCAACCCGCTGTCGCCGATCCTGATCGCGCTGGAGCTGATGCGCCTGAAAGGCATCGGCAATCTGCAGAAGGAGCATGCGGTCATCGAACGCCAGGCGCAGCACCTGGTGCGCATGGTGGACGACCTGCTGGACGTGGCGCGCATCGCCCAGGGCAAGATCGCGCTGCGGCCGGAACGTACCGGGCTGGCGAAACTGGTGGCGCAGGCGGTGGAAACCGTCAGCCCGCTGCTGGAGGAGCGGCAGCATTTCCTGAAGATCGATGTGCCGGCCGAGGGCGTGGAAGTGATGGCCGACCCGCTGCGCTTCACCCAGGTGCTGGTGAACCTGCTCACCAATGCCGCCAAGTACACCAACAAGGGCGGCCATATCCTGATCGGCACCAGGCTGGAGGACGGCTGTGCCGTGGTGCGCGTGCGCGATAACGGCATCGGTATCGCGCCGGATATGCTGCCGCAGCTGTTCGACAAGTTCGTGCAGGAGCCGCAGGCGCTGGACCGCTCGCGCGGCGGCCTGGGGCTGGGCCTGTCCATCGCACGCAGCATCGCCGCCCTGCACGGCGGCAGCGTGAGCGCCAGCAGCGATGGCGAAGGCCTGGGCAGCGAGTTCGTGGTGCGCATGCCGCTGGCGGCGGAGCAGCCGGCGCCGCCGCCCGCGCCGGCGCGCAACGACAACCCGGGCAGCTGTCCGCGCCGCCGCGTGCTGCTGGTGGACGACAATCCGGACGTGCTGGAAGGCCTGCGCACCCTGCTCGAAGTGCACGGCCACCAGGTCGAAACGGCGGCCGACCCGGCCAGCGCCCTGCGCACAAGCCAGCACTTTTCGCCGGACATTGCTATCCTTGACATCGGTTTGCCCGGCATGGATGGCTACGAACTGGCAGCGGAACTGCGCCAGGTGCCGGGTTTTGCGTCCACCCATCTGGTGGCGATGACCGGCTACGGACAGCCGAGCGACCGTTCCCGCTCCCAGGCGGCCGGTTTCGCGGCCCATCTCGTCAAGCCGGTCAGCGCCAGCCAGCTGTATGCTCTCCTGAACCAACCTTGATGAGGAATTTGTGCCCGACCTGTCCAAACTGAAGATCGACCGCAGCAACAGCGCCGGCACGCAGGCCAGGCCCCTGCGCCGCCCGAAACGCCTGAAGTGGCTGGGCCTGGGCGCGGTGGTGCTGGGCGCGGCAGTGGTGTTCTTTGGCCGCGGCGGCGGCAAGGCCGATGTGGACGTGGTGACCGTGGCGCAGGCCTGGCCTGCGCAGAACTACACCCTGCTTAACGCCACCGGCTACGTGGTGGCGCAGCGCAAGGCGGCGCTGTCGTCCAAGGCCACCGGCCGGCTGGAGTGGCTGGGCGTACTGGAAGGCAGCCACGTGAAGAAGGATGAAGTCGTGGCGCGCCTGGAGAACCGCGACGTCAGCGCCACGCTGGGCCAGGCCGAAGCCAACGTCAGGCTGGCGCAGGCCAACCTGCTGCAGGGCGAGGCCGAACTGGCGGACGCAAAAAACGCCTGGCAACGTTCCAAAGACCTGCTGCAGCAGAAGTTCATTGCCGCTGCCGCCTACGATGCGGCGCTGGCGCGCTACAACAAGGCCAAAGCCGCCATCAGCGCCCAGCGCGCCTCCATTGCGGCGGCCCAGGCCAATGCCCGCGCCGCCCAGGTGGGCGTGGACCAGACCCTGATCCGCGCCCCGTTCGACGGCGTGATCCTGACCAAGAATGCCAACGAGGGCGACAACATCACGCCCTTCTCCTCCGCTGCCGACAGCAAGGGCGCGGTGGTGACCATTGCCGACATGGAGACGCTGGAAGTGGAGGCCGACGTGTCCGAGTCCAGCCTGTCCAGGATCCGCACCAGCCAGCCGGCCGAGATCCAGCTGGACGCCTTCCCGGAACTGCGCCTGTCCGGCACCGTCTCGCGCATGGTGCCGACCGTGGACCGCAGCAAGGCCACCCTGCTGGTCAAGATCCGCTTCAACGACCGCGACCCGCGCGTGCTGCCCGACATGAGCGCCAAGGTGGCCTTCCTCTCGAAACCGGTGCCGCCGGAGGACCGCGCACCGGTAACGGCGGTGCAGCCGGGCGCCATCGTGCAGCGCGACGGCAAATCCGTGGCTTTCCTGGTGGTGGACGACAAGGCCGCCATGACGCCGGTCAGCCAGGGCCGCAAGGTCGGCGAACTGGTGGAAGTCAAGGGCCTGAAGCCGGGCGACAAGGTGGTGCTGAAGCCGTCCGAAAAACTGAAGAATGGCCAGGCCGTGGCGCCGGCCAGGAAATGAGCCAGGCATGACGACCATGCGTACCGCCACGCCCCTGGTGCAGATCGAACACCTGGTCAAGTCCTACCAGCGCGGCGGCCAGGTGGTGCCGGTGCTGACCGACATCACGCTGGATATCGCGCGCGGCGACTTCACCGCCCTGATGGGCCCTTCCGGCTCCGGCAAGAGCACCCTGCTGAATCTGATCGCCGGCATCGACAAGCCGGACAGCGGCGTGCTGCGCGTGGATGGCCTGGATATCGCCGGCATGTCGGAAAGCGCGCTGGCCTCCTGGCGCGCCGCCAACGTCGGCTTCATCTTCCAGTTCTACAACCTGATGCCGGTGCTGACGGCGCATGAAAACGTGGAGCTGCCGCTGCTGCTGACCTCCCTCAGCCGGCGCGAACGGCGCGAGCGGGTGGAGCTGACGCTGTCCATGGTCGGCCTGTCGGACCGCATGGACCACACGCCGAACGAGCTGTCCGGCGGCCAGCAGCAGCGCGTGGCGATTGCACGCGCCATCGTGACCGACCCGGTGCTGATTGTGGCCGACGAGCCGACCGGCGACCTGGACCGCCAGTCCGCCAGCGACGTGCTGGCCCTGCTCAACCAGCTGAACCGCGAGCTGGAGAAGACCATCATCATGGTCACCCACGATGCGCACGCCGCGCAGCAGGCGCGCAAGCTGGTGCACCTGGAAAAAGGCGAGCTGCTGCACGAAGCCGCGTAAAGCCCGGAGCACGCCCACGCCATGTACCTGTTCATCCTGATCGCCCGCAACACCCTGCGCCACAAGCTGCGCACCCTCCTCACGGTGCTCGGCCTGACGGTGGCGACCATCTCCTTCGGCTTCCTGCAAACGGTGGTCGATGCCTGGTACTCGGGCGCCGAGGGCGCGGCCGCCACCACCCTGGTGACGCGCAACGCCACCTCGCTGGTGTTCCCGCTGCCCCTGTCCTACGAGGCGCGCATCCGCGCCGTGGATGGCGTAACGGGCGTCGGCTACGCCAACTGGTTCGGCGGCATCTACCAGGACCCGAAGAACTTCTTCGCCCAGTTCGCCGTCTCGGGCGAGAGCTACCTGAACATCTATCCCGACTACCTGATGCCGGCCGCCGACCGCGCCGCCTTCCTGCGCGACCGCAAGGGCGCCATTGTCGGCCGCAAGCTGGCCGACCAGTACGGCTTCAAGGTGGGCGACATCATTCCCATCAAGGGCACCATCTATCCCGGCACCTGGGAATTCGTGGTGCGCGCCATCTACGACGGCGCCAAGAGCACCACCAATACCGCCACCATGTTCTTCCACTGGGACTACATCAACGAGGCCGTGAAGCGCCAGGCGCCGCGCCGCGCCAACCAGGTCGGCGTCTATGTGATCGAGATCCGCCAGCCGGAAGACGCGGCCCTGATTTCGAATGCGGTCGATGCCCAGTTCCGCAACTCGCTGGCGGAAACGCTGACGGAGACGGAAAAGGCGTTCCAGTTGGGCTTCGTGTCCATGTCCGAAGCGATCGTGGTGGCGATCCGCGTGGTGTCCTTCGTGGTGATCGTCATCATCATGGCGGTAATGGCCAACACCATGGCCATGAGCGCACGTGAACGCCTGGCCGAGTATGCGACGCTGAAGGTGCTGGGCTTCGGTCCCGGCTTCCTGACGGCGCTGATCTTTGGCGAATCGCTGCTGCTGGCGGCTGCCGGCTGCGTGCTGGGCGTGATCCTGCTGTTCCCGCTGGCCTCCGGCTTCGCCAGGCTGATGGGCACCATGTTCCCGGTGTTCGAGGTGGCGCCGCTGACCGTGCTGCAGCAGGTGCTGGCGGCGCTGGTCATCGGCTGCGTGGCCGCCATCGCGCCCACCCTGCGCGCCACCCGCGTCAACATCGTCGAAGGCCTGCGGAGCATCGGCTGATGAAGATCCCCTTCTCCTATATCGCGCGCAATCTGTGGACGCGGCGCCTGACCACCGCGCTCACGGCCGGCGGCCTGGCCCTGGTGGTGTTCGTGTTTGCCACCGTGCTGATGCTGGATGAAGGCTTGCGCACCACCCTGGTCACCACCGGCGAATACGACAACGTGGTGCTGATCCGCCGCTCGGCCGAAACCGAGGTGCAGAGCGGCGTGGACCGCGCCCAGGCCGCGGTGGTTGCCAGCCATCCAAGCATTGCCCGCAGCACCGATGGGCAGGCGCTGGTATCGAGGGAATCGGTGGTGCTGATCTCCCTGCCCAAGCGCGGCTCGGACAAGCCCTCCAACATCGTCATCCGCGGCATCGGCGAGCGCGGTGCAGCCATGCGTCCGCAAGTGCGGATGACCGAGGGACGCATGTTCCGCCCCGGCGCCTCGGAGGTGATTGCCGGCGCCAGCATCGCGCGCCGTTTTGCCGGCGCCGGCATCGGCGAAACCCTGCGCTTCGGCCAGCGCGAATGGACCGTGGTCGGCCTGTTCGACGCGCAGAACAGCGGCTTCGATTCCGAGATCTGGGGCGATGCCGAGCAGCTGGGCCAGGCCTTCCGCCGCACCGGCTTCTCTTCCGTGATCGTGCGCCTGGCCGACAGCGCCGCCTTCGAACGCTTCAAGAAGGACATCGAATCCGACCCGCGCCTGACGCTGGAAGCCAAGCGCGAACAGACCTTCTACGCCGACCAGTCAAAGGCCCTGTCCACCTTCATCAGCTATCTTGGCCTGGCCCTGTCCATCATCTTCTCGATCGGCGCCATGATCGGCGCCACCATCACCATGTACGCCTCGGTCGCCAACCGCGTGGGCGAGATCGGCACGCTGCGCGCACTGGGCTTCCAGCGCCGCAGCATCCTGGCCGCCTTCCTGTCCGAAGCCATGCTGCTGGCACTGGTGGGCGGGGCCGTGGGCCTGTTCTGCGCCTCCTTCATGCAGTTCCTCTCCTTCTCCACCACCAATTTCCAGTCCTTCTCGGAACTGGCCTTCGGCTTCAGGCTGAATCCGCCGATCATCGTCAAGACGCTGATCTTCTCGCTGATCATGGGCATCATTGGCGGCTTCCTGCCGGCGGTGCGGGCGGCGCGCCTGAAAATCGTCGATGCCCTGCGCGCCGCCTGATTTAATTCATTGCCAAAGTTGTTGTTTTACTGCCACCAATATTGTCATTGGGGAAATATATTTCCGTACGACCATGCTACACTTTCTGCGAGGCAAATCCTTGCCGATCGTTCTGGAAAATATGCCGATTTCCCCTTTGCGCCCGTTTCTTTTTCTGCTGTTGCTGGCGTGCGTCCATCTGGCCCATGCGGGACGGGCCAATGAGGAACGCCAGGTCCTGATCCTGTACTCGCTGGGCTCCGATTCCGTCTCGACCTGGCAGAAGCTGGTGCACAAGGGCCTGTACGATGAACTGGGGCGGCGCAACCTGGGCAGCACGCCGGCCATCTTCGAAGAGCGTTTCGACGCCAACCTGGTGGGCGAGGCGCAGGCGCTGGAAGGCATGGCGCCCTATCTGCGCACCAAGTACGCGTCGGTGCGCTTCGACGCCATCATTACCGAGAACGCTGTCGCCGCCTCCTTCCTGGCGGCGCACCCCGAACTGTTCCCCGGCGTGCCGCGCCACTACGTGAACCACGGCCAGCAGGGCTGGAATCCGCCGGACGGCGCGGGCTACGAAGTGCGTTCCGATTTCGGCCGCGCCATCGGCATCATCCCGCAGGTGGCGCCGGACGTACGCCGCATCGTGGTGGTGGGCGACCAGAGCGCGCGCTGCCAGGAATGGCTGGCGTCCATCCGCGCACTGGCGCGCGGCTACGCCAGCCGCATCGCCTTCGAATACTGGGACAAGCAGACCTTCGACGAGCTGCACCGCGCCGCCCGTACGCTGGACCGTGGCAGCGCCCTGTTCCTGCTGACCACCAACCGCGACAGCGCCGGCGCCGTGATGTCTTCCGGCGAACTGGCCCGCACGCTGGCTGCCGCCACGCAGGCGCCCGTGTTTACCCATGCCGAATCGATGCTGCAGGCCGGCGTGGTGGGCGGCTATGTGGTCAGCGGCGAAAACGTGGGCCGCATGCTGGCGCAGATCATGCTGGGCGAGCCGGTCGAGCAGGACGGCCTGCAAGGCTATATGTTCGACTACCCTTCAGCGCAGCGCTTCCACCTGCGCAAGCTGCCGCCGGAAGCGGAAGTGCGCAACCGTCCGGCCGACGTGTGGGACCTGTACCGCTGGCAGATCATCGGCGGCATCACCCTGATTGCGCTGCAGGGCGTGCTGATTACCTCGCTGTTCATTGCACTGCGCGACCGGCGCCGCACCATGGCCGCACTGGCGGACGAGCGCAACAACCTGGAGGACCGCGTGCTGCAGCGCACGCTGGAGCTGCTGATGGCCAACCAGAAGCTGGAAAAGCTGGCCACCACCGACCCGCTGACCGGCATCGCCAACCGGCGCAAGATGACGGAACAGATTGCCCACGAACTGGAGCGCGCACGCCGCTTCCACCATCCGCTGTCGCTGCTAATGATCGACATCGACCACTTCAAGCGCATCAACGATACCTACGGCCACGAAGTGGGCGACCAGGCCATCGTGGCGGTGTCCAGGCTGCTGACCGAATCCATGCGCGCCATCGACCTGGTGGCGCGTTTCGGCGGCGAGGAATTCGTGCTGCTGATGCCGGAAACGCACGGCGACGTGGCCGTGCATGCGGCGGAACGCCTGCGTGCGGCAGTATCGGCATTGATCGTGGAGGCGGAGGATGGCGCGCAGGTGGCGCTGACGATCAGCGTGGGTGTGTCGGCAGCCGATCCGCAGGGAGCGCAGGATACCCCTTCCTCCCTGCTGGTGCGGGCCGACAAGGCCCTGTACCGCGCCAAGAAGGAAGGACGCAACCGGGTCGAAAGATTCTAAGCCCCTGGGCTTTTCAGGCCTCGGTGTCGGGCTGGTTGGCAGGATGGGCAGCCACGAAGGCCGGCAGATTCTCGCAATGCGCGGCAATGCGCGCAATATTCGGGAACTGCCCCATGTCCACCTCGAAGCGGCGCGCATTGAACACCTGCGGCACCAGCATGCAATCGGCCATGGTCGGCGTGTCGCCGTAGCAGAAGCGCCCCATGTCGCCATCGCGCTCCAGGTGCGCTTCCAGCGCCGACATGCCAAGGATGTTCCAGTGCTTCCACCAGTCGTTCTTCGCTTCCTCGCTCAGGCCCAGCGGACCTTTCAGATGCTTCAGCACGCGCAGATTGGTGAGCGGATGCGTATCGCAGGCAATGGTCTGCGACAGCGCCCGCACGCGGGCACGGCCCAGCGCATCCTGCGGCAGCAGCGGCACGATCGGATGCGTCTCTTCCAGGTACTCGATGATGGCCAGCGATTGCGTCAGCAGCACGCCATTGTCTTCCAGCGCAGGAATCAGGGCGCTTGGATTCAGGCTGGTGTAGCCCTCCTTGCGCTGCTCGCCGCCATCGCGCAGCAGGTGCACGGGAACGGCCTCGTATTCCAGCCCTTTCAGGTTCAGCGCAATGCGTACGCGGTAGGCAGCCGAGCTGCGGAAGTAGGTGTACAGCTTCATGCACGCTCCCCATAGTTGCGGACGGTCTGCTCGATCGCGCCGAAAATGCTCTTGCCCTGCTGGTCGTTCATCTCGATGCGCACGGTGTCGCCGAATTTCAGGAACTCCGTTTGCGGCTTGCCCGCTTCGATGGTTTCGTACATGCGCACTTCGGCCAGGCAGCAGTAGCCCACGCCGCCATTGGCGATGCTGGAACCATGCAGGTTGCCCTGCTTGTTGGACACGGTGCCCGAACCGATGATGGAACCGGCGCACAGTTCGCGCGTCTGCGCCGCGTGGGCCACCAGCTGGGCGAAGCTGAAGGTCATGTCCTCGCCGGCGTTCGGCTTGCCGAAGGGCTGGCGGTTCAGCTGCACCAGCAGCGGCAGGTGCAGCTTGCTGCCGGTCCAGGCCTTGCCCAGTTCCTCCGGCGTCACCGCCACCGGGGAGAAGGCGCTGGCCGGCTTGGAATTGAAGAAGCCGAAGCCTTTCGCCAGCTCGTTCGGGATCAGGTTGCGCAGCGAAACGTCGTTCACCAGCATGACCAGGCGGATCGCCTGCGCCGCTTCTTCCGCACTGGCGCCCATCTTTACGTCGCCCGTGACCACCGCCACTTCCGCTTCCAGGTCGATGCCCCAGTCTTCGGACAGCGCATACACCGCGTCGCGCGGTCCGACGAAAGAGTCCGATCCGCCCTGGTACATCAGCGGATCCGTGTAGAAGGAGGCCGGCACTTCGGCGTTGCGCGCCTTGCGCACCAGTTCCACGTGATTGATATAGGCCGAACCGTCGGCCCACTGGTAGGCGCGCGGCAGCGGCGAGTGGCACTGCTTTTCGTCGAAGGGCTGGGCGCCGGACGCGCTGCCCTGGTTCAGCAAGGCGTAGATCTGTTTCAGTTGCGGTGCGGCGGTATTCCAGTTGTCCAGCGCGGCCTGCATGGTCGGCGCGATGGCGGGAACCGGCTGGCACATCTTCAGGTCGCGCGAAACGACGACCAGGCGGCCGTCGCGGCTGCCGTCTTTCAGGGTTGCAAGCTTCATTTTCTACCTACAGGATTAGTCGTGCGGTGCGTGCATCCAGGCTGCGTGCGCTGGCGCTTTCTTCGTTTTAGACCATTCTTCCAGCATCTCCCACTTCACCTGGTCCAGCTTCTGCATCATTTCCGGCGTGCCGGTATTCACCGCCAGTTCCAGGCGGTGGCCGTTCGGGTCGAAGAAATAGATGGACTTGAAGATGGTGTGGTTGACCGGGCCGATCACGTCGATGCCGGACGCCAGCAGGCGCTCTTTCGTCGCCAGCAGCTCATCCATGCTGTCCACTTCCATAGCCAGGTGCTGCACCCAGGCCGGGGTGTTCTGGTCGCGCCCCATTTCCGGCTGCGTCGGCAGTTCGAAGAAGGCCAGCACATTGCCATGGCCGGCATCGAGGAAGACGTGCATATACGGGTCCGGCGCCTTGGTCGAAGGCACCTCGTTTTCGGCGATGGCCAGCACGAAGTCCATGTTCAGGTGCTTCACGTACCAGTCCACGGTTTCCTTCGCGTCCTTGCAGCGGTAGGCGACGTGGTGGATTTGCTTGATTTTCATGGCGGGTCTCCTCTTGATTCCGACATTAAACTCCTGTTTCAGCTATCATACAAACGGTATTTTTCTCCTGATTTATCAGATTTTCCAATGACTCCAACCGTCCGCCAGATGCGCGCCCTCGTGGCGCTGGCCCGCACCGGCAGCTTCACGCTGGCCGCCGAACTGCTGCACGTGACCCAGTCCGCCCTGTCGGGCCAGATCAAGGAACTGGAGCAGCTGCTGGGGGTGAAGGTGGTCGAGCGCAATACGCGCCGGGTGCAACTGTCCGAAGTGGGCCGCGAGCTGTACCCCCTGTTCGACAAGATGCTGCAGGACCTGGATGGCGCAATGGCCGACATCGCCGGCCGCAAGGCGCTGAAGACCGGCATCGTGCGCGTGGCGGCGCCACAGATGATGTGCTGCACCCTGCTGCCGGAAGTGATTGCCGCCTACCGCGCCGCCCATCCGGGCGTGCAGGTGCAGCTGATCGACGTGCCGGTCGATAACGTGTCGCCGCGCGTGTCCACGGGCGAGGTGGACGTGGGCATCGGCCCGGAACGCGATCACGGTTCGGAAGTCGATGCCCAGCTGCTGTTCGAGATGCCCTTCATGGCGGTCTTCCCGGCCGGCCATGCACTGGCGGCGCAGGAGAGCGTCACCTGGGCCGGCCTGAACGCCCATCCGCTGATTGCCCTGCAGGGACAATTCACCGAACGCCTGCTGCGCGAAATGCACAGCCTCGCGCCCTACAATGAGGTGACCTTCATGACCACGGCGCTGGCCATGGTGGCGGCCGGACTGGGCGTGACGGCCTGCCTGCCCTATGCCGCGCCGATGGTCAGGCGCTACGGCCTGGAGATGCGTCCGCTGAGCGAACCTGAACTGACGCGCAAGTTTTTCATCTATACCAAGTCCTCGCGCACGCCCTCGCCTGCCGCCGAACGCTTCATCAGCTTCCTTGGCGAACACGTCCTATAATGGCTGCCATGACTCACGATACCAGTGCAATCAACAAAACGATGGACCGGTTCGACGGCCACCACAGCGTGTGGCTGTTCGGTTATGGCTCGCTGATCTACAAGGCCGACTTTCCGTTTATCGACCGCCGTCCCGCCAGCATCAGGGACTGGACGCGCCGCTTCTGGCAAGGCTCGCACGACCACCGCGGCACGCCCGAAGCGCCGGGCCGCGTGGCGACCCTGATCCCGCAACAGGGCGCCGTCTGCCAGGGCGCGGCCTACCTCGTCACGCCCGAGGAATTCAGCCATCTCGACCACCGCGAAAAGAACGGCTACCTGCGCCTGGTGGTGGACATTTTCTTTGAAGACGGCACTTCCGAAGAAGGTCTGGTGTATATCGCGCCGCAGGATAACGCCGCCTACCTCGGCGACGCGCCGGTGGAAGAAATCGCCCGCCACATTGCCGCCGCCGCCGGTCCCAGCGGCCCGAATATCGAATACCTCCTGAAGCTGGCCGAATCCCTGCGCGACATGGGCCACCACGACGAGCACGTGCACGCCATCGAAGCGCACCTGGCCACGCTGGCTGCCGCGCGCCGCTAGAACAGGTCCATCTGCCCGGCTGCAGCCGCGGCTTTGGCGCGCGCGCCGAGCGGCGGCACCACCAGCGGACGCTTGAACAACGTGCGGTCGAGCGTGCGGAAGCGCGTGCCACGCCCCAGCATGCCAAGGCGCTTGGCCGCCTTGTCCACGCGCTGCTGGATCAGGTCCGCCCAGATGCCCTCGCCGTGCATGCGGTTGCCGAAGCTGGCGTCGTAATCCTTCCCGCCGCGCATATCGCGCACGCGGTTCATCACGCGCGCCGCACGGTCCGGGAAATGCTCTTCCAGCCATTCCTTGAACAGCGGACTCACTTCCCACGGCAGGCGCAGCACCACGTAGCTCGCCATCAGGGCGCCCGCATCGCGCGCCGCTTCCATCACCTTTTCGATATCCGGCTCCGTCACGAAAGGAATGATGGGTGCGATGCTCACGCCGACCGGAATGCCGGCCTCGGTCAGCGTTCTGATGGTGCGCAGGCGGCGCGACGGCGCAGCGGCGCGCGGCTCCAGCGTGCGGGAAATCTTGCTGTCCAGCGTGGTGATGGTGACCGAAGCGGCAGCCAGGTTTTTGGCCGCCATCGCGCCCAGAATGTCGATATCGCGCTCGATCAGCGAGGACTTGGAAATCAGCCCGACCGGATGGTCGCATTCCTGCAGGATCTCCAGCACGCGCCGCGTGAGCTTGTATTGCCGTTCGCAGGGCTGGTAGGCGTCCGTATTCACGCCCAGTGCAATCGGCTCGGGCGCATAGCCCGGCCTGGCCAGTTCGCTGCGCAGCAGTTCCGGCGCATTCACCTTGGCGAACAGCCGCGTCTCGAAATCCAGCCCCGGCGAAAGGCCGAGATAACTGTGCGACGGGCGGGCAAAGCAGTAAATGCAGCCATGCTCGCAGCCGCGGTAGGGGTTCAGCGACACGCCGAAAGGAATGTCCGGCGACTGGTTGCGGGTCAGGATGGACTTTGCCGTCTCGTCGGTGACATGGGTGCGCCAGGCTTTAGCCTCCTCCGGCTCGCGTTCCCAGCCATCGTCGTAAGCCTCGCGGCCATGCACCTCGTACCGCCCCTGCAGGTTGGACACTGCGCCGCGCCCCTTCTGCGCCTGCCGGTCCTTGCGCGACAGCGGCGGCAGCATCACCTGCCCTTCAAATTCGTCGTCCTGCATGAGCTGCCCCAGATACTGTATATATATCCAGTATTCTAAGCCGCTCGCCGCCCGGCTGCAAGGGCGGCAACCGCGCCCGGCGGGCCACTGAACTGGTATCATTCGCACTTCCTCGGGATATCCCCACCTTTCAAGAGCAATAAATGAACAAACCAACAACGCTGCCCTCCTTCGGGGCCCGGATTTCCCTCGCCATCGGCGCCTTCTTCAAGACGCTGGGCGACGCCGAATTTGCCGCCCGCGTGCGCGATGACCAGGTCGGCCCGGTTGCCGCACCTGCACCAGCACCGGCGCCAGCGCCGGCCCCTGCTCCGGTGCCGGCCGCCGCGCCCCTGCGCGAAGCCACCCCGGATGCAGCCCTGCAGCTTCTCAGCCTGCTGCAGCGCGAAGCCCGCCTGATCGATTTCACGCAGGAGAACCTGAGCGGCTACGCCGACGCCGATATCGGCGCCGCGGCCCGCGTGGTGCACGAAGGCTGCGCCAAGGTCCTGCGCGAGCACTTCAGCATCGAACCGGTGCGCAGCGAAACCGAAGGCAGCCGCCTCACGCTGCCGGAAGGTTTCGATGCCGCGTCCGTGCGCCTGACCGGCAACGTGGTCGGCAAGGCACCGTTCAACGGCACGCTGAGCCACCGCGGCTGGCGCGCCACCAGCGTGCGCCTGCCGAAACTGGCCGAAGCGCATGACGCCAAGGTGCTGGCGCCGGCCGAGGTGGAACTGTGAGCGATCCCCGTTACGCCATCGGCATCGACCTCGGCACGACGCACAGCGCCCTGTCCTATGTGGACCTGGGCGGCAGCGACGGCGAGAAAACCCGGCATGGTGTGCTCGGCATTCCGCAGCTGACCGCACCGGGCACGGTGGAAGAACTGCCGCTGCTGCCGTCCTTCCTGTATCTGCCGCACGCCGACGAACTGGCGCAGGGCGAACTGCAACTGCCATGGGCGGCGCCGGCCGGTCCGGTCCAGGTGGCCGGTGAAATGGCGCGCAGCCGCGGCGCCACCACGCCGATCCGCCTGGTCTCCAGCGCCAAGAGCTGGCTGTGCCACCCGGGCGTGGACCGTCGCGCCGCCATCCTGCCGAACGATGCGCCGGAAGAAGTGCAGCGCGTGTCGCCGCTGGAAGCGTCCACGCGCTACCTGCAGCACCTGCGCCAGGCATGGGACAAGGCCCATCCGGAAGCGCCGTTCACCCAGCAGGCCGTGACCGTGACCATCCCGGCATCCTTCGACCCGGCAGCGCGCGAACTGACCGCCGAAGCGGCGAAGCAGGCCGGCTACCAAGGCCTGACCCTGCTGGAAGAACCGCAGGCAGCCCTGTACAGCTGGATCCAGGGCAGCGACGGCCGCTGGCGCAAGGACGTGAAGCCGGGCGACATTATCCTGGTGGTCGATGTGGGCGGCGGCACCAGCGACTTTTCGCTGATCGCCATCCTGGAACGCGACGGCAAACTGGAACCGCACCGCGTGGCCGTCGGCGACCATATCCTGCTGGGCGGCGACAATATGGACCTGGCGCTGGCTCACCTGGTGGCGCGCAAGCTGGCCGCCAACGGCACCCAGCTCGACGCGTGGCAGCTGCGCGCCCTGACCTACGGCTGCCGCGCCGCCAAGGAAAATCTGCTGGCCAATGCGCAGGCCGAGACCTGGCCGATCGTGGTGCCAAGCCGCGGCTCGAAACTGATCGGCGGCTCGATCCGCACCGAGCTGACGCGCGCCGAAGTGACCACCTTCATTACCGACGGCTTCTTCCCTGTGGTGGAAGCCGCGGCCCGTCCCGCCGTGCGTACCCGCGCCGGCCTGACCCAGCTTGGCCTGCCGTACGCGCAGGATGCAGCGATCACCCGCCACCTGGCCGCCTTCCTCGGCCGCCAGGTCGGCGCAACGGCGGAACTGGAGGGCTTCACCGCCAATCCGGCCCACAGCTTCCTGCATCCGAGCGCGGTGCTGTTCAACGGCGGCGTGTTCAAGTCCGAACTGCTGGCGTCGCGCGTGATGGATACCATCAATGGCTGGCTGTCGGCGGAAGGCGCGCAACCGGCGCGCATGCTGGGCGGTGCGGACCTCGACCTGGCCGTGGCGCGCGGCGCGGCTTACTACAGCTATGTGCGGCGCGGCGCCGGCGTGCGCATTCGCGGCGGCACGGCACGTTCCTATTACGTGGCGGTCGAATCGTCGATGCCGGCGATCCCCGGCATGGAGCCGCCGATCCAGGCGCTGTGCGTGGCGCCGTTCGGCATGGAAGAAGGCAGCGAACTCGAACTGCCGGGCCAGGAGTTCGGCCTGGTGGTCGGCGCGCCGGTGCACTTCCGCTTCTTCGGCTCCTCGGTACGCCGCCAGGATCAGATCGGTGATGTGCTGGACTTCTGGGGTCCGGAGGAACTGATCGAGCTGAATGAGATCCAGGCCACGCTCTCGCCGGAAGGCCGCCAGTCGGGCGACGTGGTGCAGGTGCGCCTGCATGCTTGCGCCAGCGAGGCGGGCACGCTCGACCTGCTGGCAGTAGCGCGCGATGGCCAGCGCTGGAAAGTGGAGTTCGACGTGCGCGGCGCGGCAGAGGGGCAATGACCTGGCTTGTCGGCATTGACCTGGGCACCACCAACACGGTGCTCGCCTACGCGGCGCCCGGCGCCGCGATTCAGCTCTTCCCTGTCGAACAGCTGATTGCGCCCGGCGAAGTCGCGCCGCAAACGCTGCTGCCTTCGCTGCGCTATCACCCGGCGCAGGGCGAGCTGCCGGCGGAACAGCTGCAGCTGCCCTGGCCGCAGGCCGGCGCTCCAGCCGGCTCCAGCGCCGGCGAGCCACCCGCCATCATCGGCGCCCTGGCCCGCACGCTTGGCGCCCAGGTTCCCGGCCGCCTGGTCGCCAGCGCCAAAAGCTGGCTCTCCCATCCCGATGTGGACCGCCTGGCCCCCATCCTGCCGTGGGGCGCCGCAGCCGGCGTAGCCAAGGTATCCCCGGTCGAAGCCAGCGCCAGCTACCTCGCCCATCTGCGCTCCGCCTGGAACACGAAGTTCCCCAAACAGCCGCTGGAACGCCAGCAAATCGTCCTGACCATTCCCGCCTCCTTCGACGAAGGCGCACGCGCGCTGACGCTGGAAGCAGCGCGTATGGCCGGATTACCGTCGGTGCGCCTGGTCGAAGAACCGCAGGCCGCCTTCCACGACTGGCTGCACCGTCATCGTGATTCGCTTGCTTCCGAACTGGCCGGCGCAAAGCTTGTGCTGGTTGCCGACGTGGGCGGCGGCACGACCGACTTCAGCCTGATCAGCGTGTCCACGCAGGATGGGCAGCCGGCGATGGCGCGTATCGGCGTCGGCAACCACCTGATTCTGGGCGGGGACAATATGGACCTCGCCCTCGCCCGCCTCGCCGAATCGCGCCTGCCGGTGGGCGGCAATGCAGGCAATACCGGGAGCACCGGGAATACAGGCGGCGCAGCGCCCGCCGCCACGCGCCTTTCCGCCGGCCAGCTGGCGCAGCTGACCGAACGCGCCCGCTCGGCCAAGGAGCTGCTGCTCGCCCCCAACGCTCCCGAGCAAGCCACGATCACCCTGCTCGGCGCCGGCTCGCGCCTGATCGGCGGCAGCCGCTCGGCCACCATCACGCGCACCGAAGCCGAACAGATCGTCGTTGACGGATTCTTTCCCTTGAACGAACAGCAGGAACAGGCGAAGCGCACGCGCGGCGGCATCGTCGAATTCGGCCTGCCGTATGCCAGCGATCCCGCCGTTACGCGCCACCTGGCCAGCTTCCTGCGCCAGCACGCCTCCGCCGCCCGCGAAGCAATCGGCCTGCCGGATGACGGCAGGCTGCCCGTGCCGGACACGCTGCTGCTGAACGGCGGCGTATTCCACGCCGGCGCCCTGGCTCAGCGCATCGCGGATGCCTTGTCCGGCTGGCGCGGTTCGCCCGTGCGCGTACTGCACAACGATAATCCGGACGTGGCCGTGGCGCGCGGCGCCGTCGCCTACGCGCTCGGCAAACAGGGCCTGTCGCCCACCATTGGCGGCGGCTCGCCGCGCAGCTACTGGCTGCTGCTGGATGGTGCGCGGGCGCCGGGCGTTTCGCGCCGCGCCGTCTGCATCCTGCCGCGCGGTGCAGAAACGGGGCGCGAGATCCGGCTGCAGGAACGCAGCTTTGCCTTGCGTCTCGGCCGGCCGGTACGCTTCCACATCGTCTCCACCGTGTCGGACGAACACCAGCCGCTGGCCGGTGAACTGGCCGATCTGAAGCCGGACGATTTCGTGCAGTTGCCGCTCATCGCAACCGTGCTGCGCGACAGCGGCGATGCATCGGCACGCAAGGAGATACCGGTGCAGCTGGCGGCGTCGCTGAGCGAGGTCGGCACGCTCGAAGTGCATTGCATTGCGGCTGCCGCAGCTGAAGCAGCCCAGCGCTGGCTGCTGGAATTCGACCTGCGCAGCTCCGGTTCCGACGAAGCCGGCCCCAGTGAAGACGCTCCGCCCGAAGCGTCCACAGACGCCCCGGCGCCGGCTGCGCTGCCCGCCCGCTTCAGCGAAGCAATCGACCGTATCGACCGCATCTTCGGCAGCCGCGCACTACAGGTCGATATCAAGGAAGTGCGCCAGCTGCGCAGCCAGCTGGAACATATCCTGAGCAGCCGCGAACGCTGGGAACCGCAACTGCTGCGCGGCCTGTTCGACGCACTGATCGAGCGCGCCAGGGGCCGCCGCCGTTCGCCCGAACACGAACGCACATGGCTCAACCTGAGCGGCTACTGCCTGCGTCCCGGCTTCGGTTATCCGCTGGACGAGTACCGCATCGAGCAGTTGTGGTCCCTGTTCGAACAAGGCGTACAGCACCACAAGGACACGCAGGTGGCCGCTGAATGGTGGACGCTGTGGCGCCGCGTGTCAGGCGGCCTGAATCCGGAAGCCCAGCTGCGCCTGCTGGACGATTTCGCTTTCAACCTGCAGGCCGATGCATCCGAACGCGGGCGCCGTCCGGTTACGCTGGTGAACGGCAGCGAAGACGATATGCTGCGCCTCGGCGCATCGCTGGAACGTATTCCGTCCGCCTACAAGGCGGAAATCGGCGAATGGATGATGGGCGAGCTGGCAAAAGCACCGAAGCTGGCGGCAAAGGATGCGGTACGTGCCTCGGCCCTGTACACACGCTACCTGTGGGCACTGGGACGGGTCGGCGCACGCCGTCCCTTCCATGGCAGCGCACACGATGTGGCGCCGCTAGCGACCGTCGAAAAGTGGCTGAGCGAACTGCTGAAGCTCGACTGGCGCAAGATCGAACCGGCCGGTTTCGCAGCAGCCCACCTGGCGCGCATGACCGGCGACCGCACGCGCGATATCAGCGATACCCTGCGCGCCGACATCGTTCAGCGCCTGGAAACTGCAGGCGCTCCGCCAGGCTGGCCGGCAATGGTACGCGAAGTGGTGCAACTGGACCAGGCCAGCGAACAGCGCATGCTGGGCGAGGCGCTGCCACCGGGGCTCAAGCTTCTGGCTTGAGCTTGTCCGCGTCGTCCGCACCGTGGTCGCGGGCAATGTGCCGCGCAGCCAGCGACTGCTGCCGGGCGACGAAGCGGTCGAAGGCTGCGATCAATGCATCGTACTTATGCTCCTCGCCTTCAAGCTGGGCCAGCGCGTAGGCGGTGGCTTCAAGCGTGGACAGCTGGTCCGGCCTGTGCGCCTTGCGGATCAGGTAATGCGAAGGCGGCGTATCGCGCAGCGGCAGGCGCGGCATCGCCTGCAGTGCAGGACTCAGGTAAAGCATCTTGCGGCTCTTGCGCCAGGTGGCATCCAGCACCACCAGCGTCAGGTCCACCGCCTGCCATGCCGGATCAAACGCAGGCGGCGGTGCGATGCCAAGCGATCTGTCACCCGGCGTTTCCGGATACAGCAGCACTGCCCGCCGGCCCGCGCCCGCGTCAATGCCGGCGAACTGCTCGCCGGTTTCGATACCGCTGCCGGGCAGGCACATATGCAGCAAGCGTCCGCTGTTCTTGGCCTTGGCAACTTCCATCGGATGCTGCAGGATCAGCACCTGCGCCTTACTACGTACCTGCGTGGCGAAGCCGCAGATACAGGTAGCCTGCGGACGCAGGCAATTCGGACAGACCAGGCGTTTTGCACTCATGCCGCGCATTTTACTCGCTGGACGGGGCGACTCCCAGCAGCTCGTCCAGTTGTGCGGACTGCACCGGGTCCCTGACCACGGTGCGCAGCCATTCGTGCAGCGGCATCTCGCCCCAGCTTGCAGCCTTCATGGCGAGGTATGCCACGGGGCTGTGCGGTTCAGTGCTCCGGAAGAAGTCCGCGATCAAGCGCAGTTGCGCCAGCGCCTGCGCGCGCGTTGCCGGCAGATGGCCGTGCACTGCCGGCGCACCTGCAGACCGGCCGCTACCGCATTCACTGCACTCGCTGCATTCCCGGCATCCATCACCGCCGCCACCGACGGCGCCTGGAGCATCACGCCCAGCACGCCG
>Ga0209130_1000626_pt1 | contig 33493 bp, 36 predicted proteins | sample AraplaMF_Cvi_mLB_FD_184264 | JGI IMG/M metagenome (GOLD analysis project Ga0209130, IMG submission 184264) | Arabidopsis root microbial communities from the University of North Carolina, USA - plate scrape MF_Cvi_mLB (SPAdes) (version 2) | ecosystem: Host-associated > Plants > Roots > Endosphere...
GATCACCTCTCGATGAAGGAGGCTCCGGCGAGACCGGAGCCGCGCTTCTTCAGGCAGCCTTCGCCTGGGCTTGCTTGTTGACCTTGCTCTCGCCGAGCTTGGAGAGCGTCGCGTCGGTCTTCACTTCCTCCGCCAAGGTCTGGTCGAGAAGCTTTACGGCATTGTCCAGTCCGAGCTGCTGAGCCCAGGCCTTGAGGGTGCCGTAGCGCGAGATTTCGTAATGCTCGACAGCCTGAGCCGACGCCAGCAGGCCGGCGTCCAGAGCCGGGCTGCCCTCGAACTCCTCCATGATCGACTTGGCTTCCTCGATGATGCCGAGGATGGCATCGCAGGTCTTGCCGCGCGGAGCCTTGCCGATCATCTCGAAGACATCGGCAAGCCGGTCGACCTGCATCTCGGTCTCGTCGCGATGCTTCTCGAAAGCCTGCTTGAGTTCGGGCGAGGTCGCTGTCTTCGCCATTTTCGGCAGAGCCTTCAGGATCTGTTTTTCGGCGTAGTAAATGTCTTTCAGGGTATCCAGGAAGAGATCGTCGAGAGTTTTGGGATTGCTGGCCATGGTCGCGCTCCAGTTGGATGGGCGCTTAAAAACCTGTGCTCGCCTCGCTTCGTTCCCCGCATCTCGGCCTGGTACGGTGGCGTACAAAGCTGCCCTGGACGTCAGCGGACGAGCTTTGTTGGAACGCGGTCGTGTCGCGCTCGGTCGATCTCGACCTGCCGATCGGGACCACGTTCTTAAGGGCTACGACATGTCAAGAACGAGTCTCGACGGTGATCGATATGGAGCTCGAATTTCAGATGAGCGCGACGCTCATGGATATTACGGCGCCGGCGGGAACATCGTTGCAGCCTTGCAGGGGCGATTTGGAGAGGCTTGCGTCAGGGTAGCAGTTGGCGACTTGGTAATTCCTTGGCGTCAGATTTTTGATAACCGGAATAGCCACAAAAGAATTCGTTCTATATCAAATTGCGATAGCATAACTGCCGATTTGCTAGATTAATGATAAAATCAACGCAAGAATCATGCTGCCTCGACTCAGATTTACGAGGCTAAGTTCGTGTTCGGCGCGGTTCTCCTTATCGAATAACGCGACATAATTGCCCGAGCGGCGACTGTTCCCGCGCCCTCATCGCCTGAGGACGTCATTCGACGTTGTCTCGAGCGTGCATGTTATGTTCACGTTCGTGAGCACAGGTGGAATCAGTCATGAACGCGCATGTCTATCTCGACAGCTTGAATCCGGCACAGCGGCGGGCCGTTTCGCATGGCGACGATGCGGCCCCTGCGCCTCCGGTCTTGATCATTGCCGGCGCCGGGTCGGGCAAGACCAATACCCTGGCGCACCGCGTCGCCCATCTCATCGTCTGCGGCGCCGACCCGCGTCGCATCATGTTGATGACCTTCTCGCGCCGCGCCGCATCCGAGATGATCCGGCGCGTCGAGCGCATTACCCGCAAGGTGATGGGCGAGGGCGCCGGCGTGGCAGTCGATGCGCTGAACTGGGCCGGTACGTTCCATGGCGTCGGTGCGCGATTGCTACGCGACCTCGCCGAGCAGATCGGGCTCGACCCGGCCTTCACCATTCATGATCGCGAGGACGCCGCCGACCTGATGAACCTCGTCCGGCACGAGCTCGGCTTCTCTAAGACCGAGGCGCGGTTCCCGACAAAGGGGACCTGCCTCGCGATTTATTCGCGCTGCGTCAACGCCGAGCAGCCGATCGAGGAGGTACTGCGGCTGTCTTATCCCTGGTGCATCGCCTGGGCTGAGGAGCTGAAGCAGCTCTTCGCGGCCTATGTCGAAGCCAAGCAGCAGCAGAACGTCCTCGATTACGATGATCTGCTGCTATACTGGGCCCAGGCGATGAGCGACGCCGATCTCGCCGCGGATGTCGGGGCGCGCTTCGACCATGTCATGGTCGACGAATACCAGGACACCAACCGGCTGCAGTCGTCGATCCTTCTTGGGCTAAAACCCGATGGCCGCGGACTGACAGTGGTCGGCGACGATGCCCAGTCGATCTATTCCTTCCGCGCGGCGACAGTCCGCAACATCCTCGACTTCCCGCTCGCCTTCTCGCCGCCCGCCGAGGTCATCACACTCGACCAGAACTACCGCTCGACAAAGGCCATTCTCGGCGCTGCCAACGCAGTGATCGATCTTGCGGCCGAACGCTTTACCAAGAACCTTTGGACTGACCGCACTGCCGGCTCCGCGCCGGAACTGGTCAATGTCCGGGACGAGGCCGACCAGGCCCGTTTCATCGCCGAGAAAGTGCTGGAGAACCGCGAGGCCGGCTCGACGCTCAAGCAACAGGCTGTCCTCTTCCGGGCATCACATCATAGCGGCCCCCTCGAGATCGAGCTGACGCGCCGAAACATCCCCTTCGTGAAATTCGGGGGACTGAAATTCCTCGATGCGGCCCACGTCAAGGACCTGCTCGCGTTGCTGCGTTTCGTCGAGAACCCGCGCGACCGGGTCTCGGCGTTCCGCGTGATGCAGCTCCTGCCTGGCGTCGGGCCGACCTCGGCCCAGCGCGTCATAGAGCACCTGGCGCAGGCACCCGACGAGACAAATGCCCTGCGTAATGCCCCCGCTCCGGCCCGCGCCGGAGAAGACTGGACGGCGTTCGTCGAGGCGATCGAGGCGCTGCGTTCAGGCAGGTCGGGCTGGCCGGCTGAGATCGAGCGGGCAAGGCTCTGGTACGAGCCTCATCTGGAGCGCATCCATGAGGATGCGACGACGCGCCAAGCCGATCTCCTCCAGCTCGAGCAGATCGCCGGCGGCTATCCCTCGCGCGAGCGCTTCTTGACCGAGCTGACGCTTGATCCGCCCGACGCCACCAGCGACCAGGCCGGCGTGCCGCATCTCGACGAGGATTATCTCATCCTCTCGACCATCCATTCGGCCAAGGGGCAGGAGTGGAAATCGGTCTTCGTGATGAACGTGGTCGATGGCTGCATCCCGATCGATCTCGGCGCCGGCGCGAAGGACGAGATCGAGGAGGAGCGCCGGCTGCTCTATGTCGCGATGACGCGCGCGAAGGACGATCTGCATCTGATGGTGCCGCAGCGCTTCTTCACGCACGGCCAGTCAGCGACCGGCGACCGGCATGTCTATGCGGCGCGCACGCGCTTCATCCCGAACGCGCTGCTGAAGCATTTCGAGCGACGCGCTTGGCCGCTTGCCGCCGCGGTTGGCGAGCGCACAGCTTCCTCAGGACCAAAGGTCGATGTGCGTGCCAAAATGCGCGGCATGTGGCGATGACCGTGCCGCCGCACTAGCTAAGCCGTGCCGCCCGAAAGCTCATCTGTTGCCCGAAACGGCCTTGCGAACGGAAAACTAACAACCAAATCAATGACGCCCTGCGTGCTTGGAGGGCGCTTTACCCGGATCCATGTTGCTTTTCGGAGGATATGGCTATGGCAGAATACTTTATCGTCCGCGCGGCAATGGAGGCCCGTGAGCGATGAACACGGAGTACTTCGAACGGCCGGTCGTCATTCTCGTCGGATTAGGTCATCCGGCGGCAATCTCGACCGTGATGGAAGCCTACATGTTCTTGGTGGACTGGCCGCCCAGCAAGCGCGAGCCGGCCCATAATTTCGCGATCAAGTCCTGTCTGGCCGCCATGCGTGGCGAGATCGAGGCTGAGACCGTGCGGGGCATCTTCCAAACGCTCGCCGAGAAATACGACATCCTGGCGCCAGATGCGGCTGCCTTCACAGCATCGTATCGCGAGGGCCCGCAAGGAAGGGCGTGAGGTTCGACCCGGCTCCGCATTGGGGCCGGGTCACGCCGCCTTTTTCATCGACTGGCGTTACGCTGTCTTCGGCGCGCTCTAACCAACGCCGAGCGGCTTCGCATCTATGGCCCAATAGAGAAGGCCCGGCCCGCGCTGGGATGAAGCAGCGGGAACGCGAAGGAGAGTGGCTAATCCACTAACGGTGTTCAGGCACTTCGCTGGCTCGACAGAAAATCAGCGACGGAGCGCCGGACCAAGTCGTGATCGTTGGCCGCGCGGTGAATATGGCGTGCCACGATGGCGCTCAGCATCTGACTGGGAATGTCGGGAGCTCGGAAGCGCCTTGTCAATTCCTGCCAAGCGGCCTCTGCGGCCGCATAAGCGCGCGCAATCTCGACAGGATCGACAAGACCGGAGAATGTCGCCCGCTGCTGCTCGTCAGCCAAAGTCGGACTCCAATGACGGGATAGTAGGCAGGGGTGAGCCGGCCACAGCGATCCAAAGCGCCTCAGCCGCCCAACCGTCCGGCGGATTGGGCGCTACCATCAGGACCGAGATGGCACCTAGAAACGCCGCCGCCGAAACCAATGTAAAATGTCTCATTGGACACCCTTGAGCGAAGCCTGCTCGCCACAACGCCTGTATCGCCGGCCGGTTCCGAAAATAGCCCCGCTGGCGCGAGCCGAAGAGGCGAGGTCAGGTCTCACATTCGCTATCGGGAGAGAGCGACGAACCGTAGTCGCCGCGACGCGGTTCCCGATACACGATGCCTGCGCTCGCACCGTGCGCCACGCCGCCCGCGCATATCCTGCGGCGACATCAACCCTCGCCACAGCGGCCTTCGCGGTCGCAGATCGCGGTCTGCTGTGGCCCTCCGACCGCCGATGCGGATATGTGACGAGAGCAGTTTGGGGGCCCTCTTGGTGAGACCGATGATCGCTTCTTCGCTCTTCGGCATGTATCGCTATATCGGGTATCGGAAGCCTTATGCCACGAGCCATGTCTCGCTCGATAGCGACCTGGCGTTCCAAGATGAAGTCCGCAATGCGGCGCGGGCGCTGGCCGAAGCCGTAACCAAGCGCCGCGACGGTCAACGCGATCCGATCGGGACGCAGCTCGAACAGCCGCGCCGGAAATAAGCGGCTGTGTGTAACGCGTTCCGAGTTTGGCGCGAGAACACCGCTCGACCGGCGCCGAAGGCAAACCCGGCACGTCCGACAAGCCTTCAGGGGGGCTGGCCTTCAACGCGACCAGAGGGCTGCGCTTCAAACGCGATTTGACACATGACGAACTCTCCACGCTGTGCGGATGGCAATGGTAAGCGACATGGCAGTCGAGCTAGAGGTCACGATCTACAGTCCTCTTCTCGATGCCGATGGTAGCGCTGGACCCTGTTTGTAGACATTCTGGTGGAGAGGCACGCAGACTTCATGACTTGAATTGACAATCAACGCTTGGAAAAAGAGATTACAAGCCGACAAGTCGCTGCGGCGTTTACCTATGCTGCTGCTGGGGACTGATCAAAACGACTGTACGCCTGAAGCGCAATCAAGCCCGGCCTCCATCCGAAGGCCGGGCTTTGGATTGCCGCGAGGCAACCGCGCTTCTCTAGCCGTCCCCTCGGCGGTCGGAGCCATCGACTCCCCGGTACATCCGCGGCGAAGTCGAAAGTGGCAGCCGACCGGCTTGTTCGTTCAGTCTGGATTCAGAATATGCGAACAAACTGCCTGCGCCAGTGCCGATATCGGGGAGACCGGCACCCTTTCGAGTGCCAGGCGGCAAATTGGTATAGCTCAGGCAGAGGTCAGACGATCGGTCCGCGATAGGGGTCCGCCTTCTCGTCGAAGCGGCTCCATCCCTCGTTCCGATATTCGGTGAGCCGCGTATCGCGATCAATCGGAACGGCGCTGTCCATGATTGCTTCGGCCGCTGGCGCCTGATCTTCGGACGCCTTCACCGACACCACGGTGCCACCGCGCCGCACGGTCTCGGCGTAATAGTTGGCGCTCTCCTCATCCTCCCCGGCCTTTGTGAAGGCGCCGATGATGCCGCCTGAAACGCCGCCTGCCGCGGCGCCCGCGGCGGTCGAGGCGAGCCAGCCGGCCGCGACGACCGGCCCAATGCCGGGAATTGCGAGCAGTCCGAGCCCCGCAAGGAGGCCTGCTGCACCGCCAAGCGCAGCGCCAATACCTGCACCCTCGCCCGCATTGCTGTTGTCGGCGCTCTCATGGCGGCCGATCAGACTGATATTTTCCGCCGGAAAGCCGGCAGATTGCAGCTCTTCAACAACCCGCTGCGCGGTGTCATAGTTTTCATAGGAACGGGTGAATGTACGCATGAGAATCTCCTCCTCTCGACTTGCAATGCGAAATCAGTTGCGGGTGATGTTGCCGCGGTAGTCGACGGAGACGGTGACCTGCGCACCCGAATGGGTGGCCTTGCCCTTCCAGACGCCGTTGTCGTCCTTCTTGAGTTCGCTAACGTTGGAGTAGCCGTTGGCTTCGAGCCGGCTCTTCGCCTGGCCTTCCGTGAAGCTGTTGGCGCCCGGAAGCGGGGCGTTTGCGTCGGCCGGGGCATTGGGTGATGGCGTCGGCGCTGTAGTCGACGTCTGGGCGATGGCAGCCGTCGACATGCAGGCGCACAAAAGGGACGCGAGAACCACGTTGCGCATCGAAATCTCCTTGTATGGCAGATAGTTAGCTGATTACTTCGAATAACTGCAGCAGGGAAGAGAAGTTCCATCACCTTCCGAAAAACGGATCGGGCGGCGCGGGGGCGCGCGACGGTCAACGGTAGTCGGCGGGCGGAGGCCGGCAACCTCGGCAGTCAGTGACCATCAAGACTCAAGGTCACTTCATAGATCTGGGCGCCGGCGACATTCCTTACGACGACCCCCAGCTCCATGTGATCGCCGTTGGGAAGCTTTTCGCGATTCAGCCCGGAAATCAGCTCTTTCGCGGCATTCTTTGCGGCTTGGTCATCGGGCAGCTCAGTGCCCTCGTCGTCCATTTCGACCTGCTCGCCATCGCGCGTGTGGAAGAAATACCGGGGCATGCCTGTCAAATGCGACTCGCCGCCCGGTGTTCCCACCGCGCCTCACTTTTCCGAGCCGCTTTCCCGCAGATGCAGATAATCGGGGTCGAATTCAGCTAGCTTGCACAGCCCGGACCAGTCCAGAATGGTCAGCCGGTTTGAGCGTACGCGCACAAGCCCCGCCTGCCGGATCTCTCGCAGCTTCTTGTTCATGTGAACGGTAGACAGTCCGAGCGCATCGGCGATTTCCGGCTGCGTCAGCGGCAGGTCGCAGGTCTTGCCGTCGGACAGGCCGATCGCAGTCATCTTCGTGATGAACTCGCAGAACAGATGGGCAATCCGGCTCGGCGCCGAACGCCGGCCAATTCCAACCATCCATTCACGGTAGATGGCAGCTTCCACCAGCGTCTCGCGCCAGAACGCCTCAGCTATCCGGTAGTAAGAGCGGGTCAAGGACCGAACCGCCTCGTGAGGAATGAAACCAACGGTCGCAGCAGTAAGCGTTCCCAGATTGTGGTCCATTTGCTCGATGAGAAGCGAGTGGATATCGGGAATGTCTCCCGGAAGGTGCAGTGAGAGGATCTGGCGCTGCCCGTCGCCCACGATCTTGTAACGACAAACCAAGCCTTCGGCGACGAGGCAGCAGTTCCTGGTCCGCTCCCCCTCGCTGACGATGTCATGGCCGGCTTCGCACTGCTTGAGGACCAGCGGCAGCCGAAGCAGTTGGTCTCGCTCCTCGGACCGCAAGGGCGAGTTCGTTTCGAGCTTCCGAACGAGCCTCTCCAGATAGTGGTCCTTGTCCATCGGCCCTCGATCTTACGCGTCGGGATCAATCGTATCAGCCATCGCGTCCTTTTTCGCCTGCGGCAGGAGCGTCATCGGCACGATAAAGGATGCAAACAGAAGGCAGACCCTGTTGGCCGCGATCAAAGGCCACCGCCCGAGCCCGATCCCGTAGAGGCTTCCAAAGCGCGAAACCGGTCACTGTGAAGCTGTACATCACCGGAGAGATCGATCCTGTGTCGCGGCTTTTCACGATGCGCCAAGCTTGCGGCACGAAGCTGACCATCGAGCAAAGCGCGGCAACCGAACCCGTGAGCGTTATCCAGTTCATCGTCATTTTCGACCCACCGCGTAAGCGCAACGAGGCAGCAGTCGAGACGCCTTCGCACGCCCCAGCACGGGCGGCGGCAACCATTCGTTCACCAACATCCCCGGCATTTGCAGCAAATCCTCCGAAATGCGGAACGATCCGTCCGATACGGAATTCCTTCGCCAGCAGTGAGGGACGATCCGATGCGGTGTGGCGTTTCGTTGGAGTTCTGGATCTACTTGGCCCTCGGGTTCAATGTGGCGCTGGCGCTCGCGATCAATCTCTAGAACGATGCTGCCGGTTGCTCGGTCGTCATGCATGGGCTCGCTTTATCCCAACGTTTCGTCGAAGGTGATTGAGGCGAGCGTTCCAGTCGGCTGGCTGCGATATTCGAGGCGCGAGCCGAGGCTTTTCGACATAGCGGCGATGATCTTGCCGCCGAGCCCGCTTCCCTTTGCCGCCCCGTCACCGGTCCAGCCGACGCCATCGTCCGCGACGCTGAGTATGATCTGATTGGATGAAGTTCGCGAAACGCTGACGCGGACCTCACCTTCGCCGACCGGGTAGGCATATTTCAACGCATTGGTGACGAGTTCCGTCGCAATCATGCCGACTGAGACGGCTCGATCCGTCTTGATTGAGACGGGCTCGGCGTCGAGCTTGACGATAGGCGTTCTGCCTGAGGCGGTAATTGAGTTACCCAGTTCCCCAACCAGGGTTTCCAGATAGGCCGCAAGATCGACCTGCTGGACATCCGTCGATGTGTAGAGGCTGCGATGTAGGTTCGCGATGGCCGTGATGCGCGCCTGCGTTTCCGCCAGGGCCGCCTTGGCACCCGGTTCCATGACGGCGCCGGCCTGCATCCTGACCAGGGAGCCGACCAGCGCGAGACTGTTGGCGACACGGTGATTGACCTCTGCCAGAAGCATCTCGGCCCGGTCCTTGGCCTGGCGAACCTGTAACTCGGCCTCTTCCTTTGCCCGCATCAGCCGGGCGCGTTCGACAGCCTGTTCGAGCGCGGCAACCAGCAGCACTTCGAAATCATCCCCGATCGCCTTGACGACATAGTCGACGGCGCCCGCTTTGAGGGCCTGGACTGCGATGGAGAGCTCGGTCGAGGCCGTGACGTAGACGACCGGCGGCGCGTGCTCGCGTGCTCGCAGATCTTCGAGGACGGCGAGGCCCGACGTCGTGCCGAGGTCGTGGTCGAGAATGACTACGTCGATCGCTCCGTCAATAAGCTGAGCGAGACCAGCATCGGCCGTCGTCACGTGATCGACCTGATAGCCGCGGCGGCCGAGAATGCGTTGGACGAGCCGCCCCAGGGCGACGTCGTCGTCGATGTAGAGAGCCCTGATGATGCGATTGGGCATTACCGCGTCGCCGCCGACAGCATCATTCCGTTTCCGGAACCTGCATCACCGAGAAGAACAGCCCCAGCTGCTTGATCGCATTGGCGAAGCCTTCGTAGTCGACGGGCTTGGTGATGTAGACGTTCGCGCCCAGATCGTAGCAGCGCTGGATCTCGCGGCTGTCGTCGGTCGTGGTCAGAACGATGACTGGCGAGCGGCGGGTATGCTGGTTCGCCTTGACCTTTTCCAGGATATCGACGCCAGCCATGTCCGGCAGGTTCAGATCAAGCAGGATGAGCAACTGCCGCCGGGAGCTGGCCTCGCCCGTCTCGTCTGCGCCGAACAGGAACGCGAGCGCATCCGTCCCGTTCTGGAAGGGGATGATCTCGTTGTTCACGCCCGCCCGGCGGATGTTCTTCTCAATGAGGCGGGCATGCCCCTCGTCATCCTCGATCATCACGATCGAGACCGGCTTTCCATTGCTCACGTGGCGGCACTCCGCTGAACCGCGCTGAGATCAGGCGGCAACAAGATCGAGAAGGTCGCGCCAGCGTCCAGTTCGGAGCTGACGGTGATATCGCCGCCGAGGTTGCGGACGATCGTGCGGACATGCGCCAAGCCAATGCCTTCGCCCGGTCTGTCCTGAGCGCCTGACCGGCGAAAAAGCTCGAAAACCCGTTCGTGATCAGTCGAGGCAATGCCGCGGCCATTGTCTTCGACCTCGATGACCACCCAGCCCGACGTCTCCCGCTTCGCACGCATGACCACTGCGAGCTCACGCTTGGGCGACTGGTACTTGATCGCATTGTCCAGCAAGTTGCCTAGGACCTGCTCCAGGGACAGCCGATCGCTGCGGATTTTGAGCGGCGGGCAATTGACGATGATACCGTCACCATTTTCCGTCGCCTGATGGTGTACGGCCGCCGCCGCAGCCTCGAGCGTTGCAGGCAGGTCGATCGCCTCGGCGCGCAGGACGCGCTTTCCCTCGCGCGAGATCTTCAGGATGGCGTTGATCAACCCGTCCATCTTGCGCGTCGAGGACCGGATGAAGCTGAGCGCCTCCGGCAGATCCACATTGACCGCGGTGCGAGCCTCCTCAAGCGCTGCAGGAGCCGCCTTTTCCCCGGCGTCGAAATAAGCCTTGATCGGCGCTGCCGTCGCTTCAAGCTCGCTCGTGAAACCCATGATGTTCACGAGTGGCGCCCGCAGATCGTGCGTCACGATATAGGCAAAGCGCTGGATCTCCTCGTTCGCCCGAGTGAGCGCTTCAGTGCGCTGTTGCACGCGCTGTTCGAGCCCGATGTTGAGGGCCGTGACCTCGGAACGAGCGGCGATGATCTCCTGCGTATATAGTGCGATGGTCCAGAATGCAGCGGCCGCGAAGAGAATGATGACGAGCGCGCCGAGCACGATGGTCCAGCGCAGCCGCGCCGATGCGGCTTCTTGGCCGGCGATCGCCTGCTGAAGCTGTTCTTCGGATTGCGTGATGAGCTTGCCAAATCCGGAGCGAACCTCGTCCATCAGATTGCGCCCCGAGCCCTGACGGACCGTGGCAATCGCATCATCCCAGGCGCCACGCTCCGCTACGGCGATTGTTTGCGCCAGCTCCGCCAGCTTGCCGCGCAGCGCGCCCTCCAGCCGGGCGACCTCCGCGCGTGCCAGCTCGGCCGCTCCGGCGGAAGCTTTCAGGCGCTGTAGCGCCGGCTCGAACCGGGCAACGGCATCGGTGTAGGGGCGAAGATAACCCGCCTCGCGCGACAGCAGATAGCCGCGCTGGCCGGTCTCGGCGTCCTGCGCGAGCGAGAGAAGGTCGGCCGTTGCGCTGCGCGTCTCGCGGAAGGCGACCACCTCGTCGAACTGGCGTTCCGAGACGCGAGTCAGCCAGAAGGCGGCTATGACGATAACCAACAGCGCAAGCGCCCCACCCGCGAGCAGAATGAGGTTGGATCTAAGAAACTGCGCTTGGGAGATAGGCATCAACAAGTCCTGCGGGCCGGCCTCCATGGCTGGGACGCATGCTGCGCGCAATAGCAAATGACAGAGTTTTAAGAATAGAAAGCGGGCGCCGGGCGATTGCCCTATGCGAGCGCGGCGGTCACGCTCTCGATCCCGACGAGGAGGCAGGGATGGCGACCGGCACGGTGAAGTGGTTCAACACGACGAAGGGTTTCGGCTTCATTCAACCCGATGGCGGCGGCAGGACGTGTTCGTCCATATCAGCGCGGTTCAGCGCGCCGGCCTCCGGGAACTGCACGAGGGCCAGAAGATTTCCTATGAGGTCGTTGCCGACAAGCGATCCGGCAAATCATCTGCAGAGAATCTCAAGCCGGAATAGACCGCTCTGCCGCTTGCACGCCCCAGCCAACCAGCTGGTGGCCGTCCAAGAACGGGGAACAACCAGCCTCGGCCCCGGTTGCAATCGCAATCGGAGGAAACGCCATGGCAAAGCAACCTGAAGCTCTCGCCACATTTGCCGCCAGCGCCAAGAACGCTGGCAAGAAGCCCAGGGATATCGGCCTCGAAGCGACGCCTGAGACGAAGGGCATGCCCACCGACTCCAGGAAGAAGGATCAGGCGGCGAGGAAGGTTCTGCGCGAAGGCGTGCTGCACAAGGATCAGGGCTCTGACGAAGCCATCGACGCTTTGCCTGATCGGACGCGAACGACAAAGAGCTGACGGGGAAAGCTTCTGTGTTCGTCAACCCGGAGGCGTGCGACGGCCAACTGGGCGAGTTGAGGTCGATGACGTTTTCCGCGGAGGTGCCCGCCGACGCTTTGGAGTAACGTCCTTGGCGCGGCGTACTCGCATTTCGATGTTCAAGCGATAGAGCCAGTAACCAAGCGCTCCAACGACCAGGAGCGGGACTGGCAGCCGGCTCGCGAGCAGCGTCAACGGAACCGACACTCCCTCCGGTATATCCCCGCGCTCGGCATCGCGCGCAATCCATGCGGTCGCGACGCTGTTGAGTATGGTCTTGATCATCTCTTGCGCTCAGCATGTCGGCGGTGAGGGAACCTGGGTGGTCAGTCCAGCCGTACATTGGCGGTCTTGTCCGCGTAGTCGCTCGTGGGGTCGGAGCCGAACAACAGCTTGATGCCCGCGATAAGGGTCCACTCATTCTCCCAGATCTCTGCCTGGTGCGGATCGAAGCGTAGCAGAGCGAGCTTGGGGTCATCCTTCCCTTGCTCATACCAAGCCGCGACGAAGCGATTCCACAGCCGTTCGATCACCGTACGATCATTGTCGAGCGTTATTGTGCCGTTGATCTTGGCGAACAGGTCATGCCCTTTGTCAGCGAAAGACATGAAAGCGATATTGCTTCCAGCAAGGGCCTTCACCAGCTCAGTGTCCTTCGCTGAGAAGATCCAAAGCGGCCCGTGATCGGCATCGCCGTCGATCTGCACCGTCATCGGCCGCATCAGATTGTCGCCGGCTCTTTCGAGCCCAAGCATGACGGTCATATCGGAGCGAAGAGCTTTCCAGAGCTTGGCCTCTAGCTCGTTTGATGTCGGCATGATGTGTTCCCGCGATGGCGTTTCGCGGACAACCCTCGAGCCAAGCGCGAAGTTCCAGCCGCGATCGCTATCTTCGTGCTCCCTCAACTCGCGTCTGAAGGTGACGATCTGGGCCGGCGCGGCCACACGCAAGTTCTTGTCGAAAGGACATTTTTTGGGATGAAGGTGATGGCTGACAATCATCTTCCGCCTCGGCGGGCCGCTGCGCTTGCTGTGTCGATACTGGGGACCATGGCGGTGGCGCTGTTTGTCGGCTTCACCCTCTATCACGCGGATAAGCTGCGAGAGCACCAGTCGGGACAGGTCGAACCGGGAGACGCACCCAAAAGCCCCGACTGACCTGCAGTTCGCGCCCATCAAGCCGAACCAGCCCAGTTGAGTTGCGCAGAGTTGCCAATCGTCGGGAACCCTGTTCGTGGCTTCTCGTTGCCCTTGGAGGCAAGGAGGTCATTATGAGCAAGCAGCCCCCGATTCCGCCGGCGAACCGAAGCGACAAGGGACCCGGCGAACCAACCCATCAATCCAAGGATCCGCACAAGGCCGAGCCTTCCGAGCGGCCCGCAAACGCTGCATCGCAGGGCCAGCAAGGCAATACCAAAATCAACACGACTCATCAGGGTCACCAGCAGGATCGCTAATTGGCGCCGAGCTGACGTTCCTGACCGAAGATCCTATCAACGCCGCAATCCGCAATCAGCTTCGCTACAAGACACCCCGAAATGTTCGCCGAGCGATGTCATGTGAGCGGGCCTGTTGCAGGCGCTGAACCCGAACGCACGCTCTCGCAAACGGGGCGAAACGCTTCATGTCGTCTGGCTGGAACGTGCGACTTCGTCGATAGGCGCGAAGCTGATCGAGGCCGACAAGACACGCGGTATTGTGCGAGTTCTCGACGCGGCGGGAAAGACGAGCGCGAGCTACCTTGCCACGATCGGCAGCGACGACGCTCCTTCGCCCCAAGGCGAACATCAGGTCCTTCGCGTGGTGCAAAACCCCACCTGCGCTATGATCCGGTCAAGAATTTCCAGCCGGGCAAGAACAAGCGCCGGCTCGTGCTGCCGAAGGCAGCCAACAATCCGGTCGGTACGATCTGGATCGAGCTCTCGACGCCGATCTTTGGCATCGATGGCACGCCCCACGAGGATGACCACGGCTCGGGCGCGATCGTCTCGTTCCCTGCAGGTTGTAAGCAGACCAACGGCCGCGCCCGCGATCGGAGCACGCACTCATCTGACAGCAGACCTCGCAGGGTCCAAGCGCTCGATTGCTGGGACCTGTTCAAAGCAGCTTCGCTTGGGCGATTGCGACCGCGGCGGGTCGTTGAATGTCGCGCCGCCCAAGTTCAGCCTGAGCGGTGAAGCGAATATCGGCATCGCGGTTCGCAGCCAACTCGTTCAGCGCAGCGAGATTCAACTGATCCCAACTCTTGCCGCGTTCGGGGCCGGCCGGTACGCGGGGCAATAGAGCGGGCTGGCTGCTCCAGGCCAGCAGTTGATCTAGCGATGCTTCGTTCAACATGTCCCGGAGGTGATGTGCCGTAACATAGGCGTCTGGCATGGCACGATGAGCGGGTAGCCCAATCTCATGCACCAGCCCCACGGGCCTGCGTTGATAACGAAGCATCTGGTTTGAGAACCGGTGCAGATGTGGCCAGAGTCGCAAGGCGCATTTCCAAGTACAAATCCACTGGACTTCTCCAGTCAGGCTGGGTCGGCAGTAGCGCTGTTCGAATGCGGCACGATGCGCGGCCAGAGCCACGACTCCGCTCGCAGGCTTCAGGATGGAGGGTGCGATTTCCTTCCAGAACGGCGCGCCGGTGACGTCCTCATCTCGGATATGATGCACTGCCATCGTGTCCGGGGAGATCGGTCTGCCAGGATTCACCAGATGCGCGCCGCGCTCCTCGGTTACCTGCCATCGGCCATCGACACTCACCGAGACATCCTGCCATCCAATCTCGCAGACGTCTTGGGGAGCATCACCAGCGGTCTCAAGATCGATCACTCGCACGCGTTGATTAATCATGGACTGAAGATCAGCACTCCTCCTGGCCGGCGCAAGTCTGGAGCGGTGCGCTGGAGCATGCGCGTCCCATTCACCGAAAGTCTCGCGTCTTCACCTTGATGGTATCGAGATGCAGATCCGGGATGTAGATATCCCGGGTTCGCAGGCCTTTTGGCGGCAGGTCACGCGGATCCGGTGTTGGCGAACCATGATGAAACTCGTCGCCTCGACCGTGGGGTAGCGGGAAGGGACGATGTAGCTGCCCCACCCCAGAGAGTTCCGCGGATAAATCTGTAAGCCGTTGCGCGACGAGATGCACAACCTCGCCCTCGCGTTGTATGCGGCCACGAACGCCGAGCATCCCGGCCGAAAGGATCGTCCGCCGGAAGCGTTCGAATACCTTTGGCCAGACGACGAGGTTGGCGATGCCGGTCTCGTCCTCCAGCGTGATGAACATGACACCTTTTGCAGAGCCTGGACGCTGCCGCACCAACACGATGCCGGCGGCTTCAAGCCAGCGACCGTCGCGAGCGTCCATAGCGGCCTGACAACTGACTACACCCTTTTGGCGCAGATCGCCGCGAAGAAATGCGACCGGGTGATCCCCGAGCGTAAGCCCAACATGGCGATAGTCTTCGACCACTTCCCCGCCTGCCGCCATCGGTCTGAGAGCAACCGCCGGCTCGGGCGTTTCCTCGGCAAGTCGATCGGGGACTGCGGCGAACAGGGGCAGCGGCTCGTCTCTCAGCACACGAATGGCCCAGATCGCCTCGCGTCGCGCGAGCCCGAAGCTTGGCCGAAAGCCATCAGCCTGAGCAAGGCAGGTCAGAGCCGCGACAGGTATACGAGCGCGACGCCAGAGATCCTCGATCGAAGAAAACGGAAGGCAAGCGCGGGCCGTGACCACCGCGGCAGCGTGGGCATTCGAGAGCCCTTTCACCATGCGCAGTCCCAGTCGCACAGCAAACCGCGCTTCATCGCTTGTCGGCTCTAACGTGCAGTCCCACCGGGACGCGTTCGCGCATACGGGGCGGACCTCGACATCGTGGTCGCGAGCGTCCCGTACGATCTGGGCCGGCGCGTAGAAGCCCATGGGCTGGCTGTTCAAGAGAGCAGCGCAGAACACGTCTGGATGCCAACACTTCAGCCAAGCAGAGGCATAGGCAATCAAAGCGAACGAGGCCGCGTGACTCTCGGGAAAGCCATAGCTGCCGAAGCCTTCGAGCTGGCGGAACGTCTGCTCGGCGAATTCAGCTTCATAGCCATTTGCGACCATGCCAGCGACCAGCTTTTCCTTGAACGCGGAAACACCGCCCGTGAATTTAAAAGTCGCCATGCTCTTGCGCAGCCTATCGGCTTCTCCAGGGGTGAAGCCCGCGCACTCGATGGCCACCCGCATCGCCTGCTCCTGAAAGAGGGGAACGCCAAGCGTCTTACCCAAGACTTTTTCCAATTCGGGCTTGGGATAGTGAACCGGCTCGCGTCCCTCTCGGCGCCGCAAGTACGGATGGACCATGTCACCCTGGATCGGGCCCGGTCTAACGATCGCGACCTGGACGACGAGGTCGTAATAGGTGCGCGGCTTCAAGCGCGGGAGCATCGACATCTGCGCGCGGCTCTCGATCTGGAAAGTCCCGAGCGTGTCAGCCTTACGGATCATCGCGTAGGTACGAGGGTCCTCGGCCGGGATCGAAGCCAGGTCGAGCTTGATGCCCTTGTGATCGGCCAACAAGTCGAGGCTTCGCTTCATGCAGGTCAACATGCCCAAGGCGAGGACATCGACCTTCATGAAGCGCAGGGCATCGATGTCATCCTTGTCCCATTCGATGACCTGTCGATCGACCATCGCCGCCGGCTCGATCGGGACGAGGTCGTCAAGTCGGTCATGCGTGAGCACGAAGCCGCCCGGGTGCTGGGACAGGTGCCGCGGAGCGCCCTGGAGTTGGCGGGCGAGATCCAAGGCGAGTTGAAGCCGGTGGTCGGTCAGGTTGAGGTTGAGCTCCTCGACATGCCGCTTCTCGACGCCGTCCTCCGACCAGGCCCAGACCTGCGATGAAAGGATGCTGATAAGGTCCTCGGGCAGCCCCAGCGCCTTGCCGACATCCCGCAGTGCCCCTTTGGTCCTATACCGAATGACCGTGGCGCAGAGCGCTGCATGGCTACGGCCGTATGTATCGAACACCCACTGCATGACGATCTCGCGCCGCTCATGTTCGAAGTCGACATCGATGTCCGGCGGCTCGCGACGCTCCTGCGAGACGAAGCGCTCGAAGAGGAGATCGTTGCGCATCGGGTCGATCGACGTGATGCCGAGCACGAAGCAGACGGCGGAGTTCGCGGCCGAGCCACGGCCCTGGCATAGGATGTCGCGCGAGCGAGCGAAGCGGACGATGGCGTTCACCGTCAGGAAGTATGGCGCATAGCCTAGCCGCTCGATCAGCGCCAACTCATGATTCAGGCTTGCCCGCACGCTCTTCTCCAAGCCTTCGGGATACCGTCTCGCCGCTCCCTCCCAGACCAGCCGTTCCAAGGTCTGCTGGGGTGTCAGCGTGGGGTCGTCACGCTCTTCCGGGTATTGATAAGCAAGCTCATCGAGCGAAAACCGGCAACGTTCGGCAATTTGGAATGTCCGGGCCAGGGCTTCGGGATAGCGAGCAAACAGCCGGTGCATTTCCTCCGGCGGTTTCAAGTACCGATCGGCATGGCGCTCGCGCCGGTCGCCCAGCGCGTCGACCGTGACGTTGTGGCGGATGCAGGTGACGATGTCCTGCAGGATGCGCCGCGCCGGTTCGTGGAAGAGCACGTCGTTGGTTACGACTGTCGGCACACGCATTTTGTTCGCCAGATTCGACAGCACGTGGAGACGAAGGTGATCGTTCGGCCGGCGCCGCAGCGACAGGGCGACATAGGCCCGGTTGCCAAATCCTTCCCGGAGCCGACGCAGTCGAAACGCGCAGTCCTCGTCGGCCACGTCCGGCACCAGGATGGCAACAAGACCATCGGCGTGCGCGACGACATCCGCCCACTCGAGATGGCAGCGACCTTTGCCGGCCCGCTTCTTGCCGATGGAAAGCAGCCTGCAGAGCCGGGAATAGGCTGACCGGTCGGTGGGATAGACCAAGAGGGACATTCCATCGGCCAGATCGAGGCGGCAGCCGACGATCAGCCTGACGCCGGTGGCCTTGGCCGCCTCATGGGCGCGGACGATGCCGGCGAGTGAGTTGCGGTCCGCTATGGCCAGCGCCTCGATGCCGAGCCGGGCGCCCTGTGCAAATAGCTCTTCAGTCGACGAGGCGCCGCGCAGGAAGCTGAAGTGGCTGGTGACCTGGAGCTCTGCATAGCGGGCGCTCATCCGAACACCCCGTGCAGGAACCAGCGATGCGATCCCGTCGCAACATCTTCACCGTCGCCGGCGCGGTAGAGCCAATAGCGCTCGCCAGTGTCATCCTCGACGCGGAAGTAGTCGCGGACGGCAACCATTTCTGCTTCCCTTTTCCACCATTCGCCGAACACGCGCTCCGGTCCGTCCGCCCGTCGGACACGCCGGCGGACGCCGCGCCAACTGAACCAGGCTGGCGGGTGGTCCGGCAGCAGGGCCATGGTCTCCACAGGCTCGGGACGCGGCAGCAATCGCGTCGGACGAGGCCAGTGCCCCGGCCAGGTTGCCCCAGCGTCCTCTGCCAGCGCCGCAACCCGGCGCACCGATCGCTCTGGCACGTCGCTGGCGACAGGCGCCAATCGGTAGACGGCTCTTTCTCCAACCCTGCTGGCCAGGATATCGATGAGATCGGCGACGTCGGGGCCGATGTGCTCGACAAGGGAACTGATCGTCTGCTTCGGCTCGAGCGGCTCTGCCAGCGTTGCAGCGAGCGTCATGATCTCGATCCCGAAGCCAGGCTCAATCGTCTCTACCTTCTCGCGAAGCAGCCGCGTCAATCGCCTCGCATCACAGACTGGTCTTGCGAGCCCGACCCGGACCGTCTGAAGGCCGCGGTCGACGCGATGGCAGATGAGATCAAGCCGGCGAGCGCCGAGGCCACGGTGTTCGAGGCGAGCGCAAAGCTGTGCGGCGAGCTTGTCGATGTTGCGCGCAATGGTCTCTGGCGCGCCGATCGGTTCGCCAAAGGCGCGGCGGGCTTCGATCAAATCCGGTGGCTTGACGGCGACGATTGGTTCGCTGAGTTCGCCGAGGACCTGCGCTAGCCGGCGGGCGATCTCGGGCCCAAACCGCAGGATTAATGCAGATCGCGGCTGGGCAATCAGATCCCCCGCTGTTTCAAAGCCCAGGACCCGCAGATCAGCCGAGATCTGCGCGGGAATGCGAAGACATTCCAGGGGGAGTGAGGCTATCGGCGCAATTCCATGGCCGCGGGGAACCACGACCGTTGGGCGTGAGACAAAACGCGCCAGAGCATGGGCAGCGCCCCAAGTGTCGGCGATCGCCGCCCTGGCCTCTACGCCCGACAAGAAGAGGCGACCGACGATCGCCTCGAGCATATCCGCCTCGCCGCCGTGAAGGTGATCGGCGCCTGTCGTGTCGATGACGATCCCATTCGGCGGATCGGGCGCCACGATCGGAGCCACACGCTGATGCAGAAAGATCGCCAGCCGCTCCAGCTCCTGAGCGTCGGCCGCAAAATCGACGTCTTCCAGCACAAGGCCCGGCACGAGCGCCTGCGCTTTCGTGGCAGGCATGCCGACACGAAGCCCTGCGGCGCGGGCACCAGCATTAGCCGCTTGCACCAACCTCCTGCTTGCATCGCGGGCGATAAGGACGAGCGGAACCTCAGGTGGAGGCGCCGCGTCGCCAGCCGCCCGCCGAAATCGATCGATCGACCAATTCGGCAGGAAGACCGAGACGACCCGTGTCATCGCATGCCTCCACCTCGAAATCCGCACTTTCGCCCGCTCGGGCTCTGATCAGTTCGACCAGCCAGCGATGCCGTCCGACACCAGGTACAGGCAAAACGGTGGATGGAAGCACCGACACTCGCCACCGCGTCATGGCCGCGGTCGGCTGTCCGAAGTCTGAGGCATCGACTTCCCGTTGCCACCGCCGCAGGGCAATTCCGATGGCGCCGGATCCTTCGGCAGCGAGTTGCAATCGCCGTGACGCTGTCATCGAAAGACGCGCGACTTCGCCAATGACGGAGCCCAGACCACCGTGGCGGAGGCCTTCCTCCATGCAGGCGAGGACGGTCCTATCGTCGCCCGCTTCGACATAGATGACCCGGTCGGGAACGAGACCGGCTTGAGCCAGTGCAGGGGCAAAAAGATCGGCGCGGCTCAGGCACCAGAGAACCTTCCCGGGACTGCGGGCTGCAACACCTGCGCTGAACAGTGCTGCCGCCGCCCCATCGATCGCTCCATTTCCGCCACCAGCAACCTCATGGAGAGCACCGACAGCCAATCCGCCTCCTGGCAGGCGACCATCGACCGCCGCGATGCCAAAAGGCAGAACTTTTCTTCCGCGCGCACCACGCCCCTCGAGTCTCTCGATTTGGTCGCGCAAGGACTGAAACATCGGCTCTGGCCGCAACTTGAAGGACCTGCTGTGCGTTGGAAATGTTCTCTGTATGTTCTCATTCGAATGCCGAGAGTCAATCGTGCTCTTTTAGGCGAGATCCTCAATGCGGACACTTGGGGCGTGCAGAAAGCCGCCGATGTCACTGGAACCCCGTTTCCAGCCTCCAGTTAATTTCATGCAATCAGAGCCCGAAGCCTTGAGCACCTCTGGCAAATTAGTCACCACATGGCCGCTCCCATCGATCACCACGCTTGGATCGGCAGTGCGGGCAAAGGGGATCGAGCGCGAACTCAGACGCGCGCTGCCTTGGCCAATCAAGAAGTTTCTCACGGTCGACGCCGGGTGTGCCGTCTTGCGCATGCCCGCCGCAAACAGCGAAGATTTTAAGGCTGCTTCTGCCACGATCGCTCAGACCCTTCTCACGATCACTGATTTGCCTGTGCTCCCAAGCGAAGCAGAGGACATCCTCTCGATCTCATCCCGCGAGCGACACAAGTGGATGAATGATGGCCGTCTCAAGAGCGCGGGTACGCGAACGGTCAAGCTGCGGGGGCGCGCGAAGGCAGTAACCTTTCACGTCTTCCAGCCCGATCACATCGAACATGTTCTCGATGCTGGTCTGACCGAGGTCTGGCGAGAAGCGGATGTGGAAGCGCTGGCCGAGAACCGCCGCCGAGCTGCTGGCAAAGCGGCAATGACCCGGGCTGGCAAACGGCAAGCTAAGCTAAGCGAGGATGCCCGGACCTCGGATGAGGAGGCTGAGCCTCAATTGGCGGGTTGGGAGGAGTTCGCGAGGAAAGGATTTCTGCGTTGATCTATATGAAGGAAAGGCGTGACGTCTGTCCTTTACGCCGCCAGAATCCATCAAGCCGGCTCGACGCCAGTTTGGAGACTGAGCTTGCGCGCTGGAATGCGGTCGCCTTGAGATGCCAGGGGGCTATCGTTATCACTGCTCCAGGCAATGCGGCACCGCTAGCTTTGAATGGTGAGTATGTCGCTGCCTTCGAACGTGCCAGCGCTGCGAGTGACGCGAGAGTCCGAAGCGTCGCGGAGCTCACGCTTCTAATCGAGGCGATGCGCTGGTGCACGCGGGGCAGAAGGCACACGGAGTTGAGGACAATCCGGTCCGGTTCGCAAGGGGAGCCACGACGCTCGTCCTGTCATCGGATTGCCGGAGCAATCTCGAGAAGCTCAACCCTGATCAGAGATGGCAGATACCCCAGCGAGGTGGCCTTGGCGCGCTCTAATGCTGGGCTGTTCGATTGGCTTGCTGGCGATCGGCTTCGATCAAGAGAACTTGAAGCCGTGCGACCGCAACAGCTGGCAAGTGTAGCTCAAGGTCATTTGTGTCATCCCTGACGGTGAAGCGGATCAGCGCGCCCTCTCGCAAATCGTCGCTGATCGTAACGCTCTGAATGTCAGTCGCACGGAGCACGAGTGCGGGTTTCTTGGTCATGTCTTCCTCTTTCGCTTTCTAAGGCTGCTGAACTGCCCCAACAGGCATAGGGAGTGGTCTTGACGAGATGGCGATTGTAGTCGGGCGCGCCATCATTCCACCACACCGGCCCACGCTCCCCGAGCGCCGTCTTGGCGTGGTTCACCGCCGCCCGCGCCTGGGCCAGATCGCCACGACCTCGTTTGGCATCCTTGACCGCCCGCCGCGCGTGCATGAGTTGAGTGACAAGCTCATCACGCCGAGTTTCGGGCAATGCTGGGTTGGTTGCGCGCCATAGGCGGCTGCCGACTAGGAAATAGCGCCCGTCCGGAGTCGTTGGAAAATCGCGGGCCATCACGGCTCATCCCAGCGACCTTCACGATCACGCGGGTGTTGCTCCGTGCCCCTCTGATGGACCAGCCATGGCTCGCGCCGGATCGTCCAAAGCTCGTAAGCTGGCGTGACGGCACTAGGCGGATCATCCAAAGTGCCGAGCTTGACCTCGATCTTCTCGGAATCGTCCTCCCAATCGAAAAGCGATGAGCCGCATGTCTGACAGAACCGGCGGCCGCCAGCCCGGCTCGTCCAGCACTTGAGTTCGCCGGAAATGGCGGCATTAGCCTTCGGCCAAATTCCAAAGAACGAGAAGGCTGACCCGGATTCCTTTCGGCAGGTCTCGCAATGACAGATTCCAACGCGTAGCGGCTCGCCCTCGAGCTCGTAGCGGACCTGTCCGCAATCGCAGCCACCGCTCAGTTTCATGGTATGGCTCCACCCCTGGCTGATGAACCCTGACGAACCGCCTACGCTCATAGATGTTCCAACCACGATGCCGTCGTGCCGGAGGCGTTACGGTGGAATGTCGGCCAGAGGTTTTGCGCCGCAGAAGGAAGGGCTGGCGGGAAGCCAGATTTGGGGGCTCCGCTGCTACATAGGATATCGGAATCGTTGCTAGGATCGGTCGCTCTTGCTTCGACGGCGGCTTCCGTTCATCGAATTTCGCTCGGCCTGAGCAGTCTTGGCTCGCATGTCGTCGGCAGTTTCGCCCTGAAACTCGAGCGACGCTTGATAGACGACTTCAGCATTGTCGTTCTCGACCTCTACCCGCATGTCTAGGTGAGAGCCATCTGGCAGTTTCTCATGAGCCATGTCGGCGAGCGCGCGTTGAGCCTCACGGGACGCTGCGCGGTCATTGGGGAATTCAAGACGATCGGGACTGGCATCGAGTTTGTCGCCATCATCAGTCGTAAAGCGATATTTCGGCATGTTCAGCTCCATTCAGATCTAATCTCTCGGCGCAACGAATGGCCGAGTAGATCTGTTCCAACGACCCTCGCTTTGCTACTGCACGGCGAAGTGGACAGCTAACCAGGCGATCCCGGCGAGCATCAGCCCGCCAATGAGCACCGCGAGCACCGGCATCCCCAAAAAGCCCTGACGGGCTTCCACTGGGGTTTCCACGGCTGGATCCAGACTGGAGTGACGATCCGCCTGGAGCGGCGGGATTGACTGCTTTCCGTGCATCTCGCTTTGCGCCTGAGCTCGCACGGTCGCCGCATGAATGTCAGGATCGTTAGAATTCGCCATTGAAATCTCCGATTGGATGTTGACGGCCGGAGGAACGGAAAAGCCCGCCGCCCAGTGGGGGCGACGGGCCATCGTTTGAGCCATAGCTGGGCAGCCTGCTGGCCCAACCGATCATGCTCACCAAGTCTGGCGATTGTACCAGGTGTCGACGTCGGTCTTCACCTTGTCCTTTTCGATCCCGTAGCGTTCCTGGATCTTGCCTTCGAGCTGGTCGCGCTTGCCGGCGATCACGTCGAGATCGTCATCGGTCAGCTTGCCCCACTGCTCCTTGACCTTGCCCTTGAGCTGCTTCCAGTTCCCTTCGACGCGGTTCCAGTCCATGACCGACCTCCTATGGGTTGCAGTGCAGAAGTAAGGGCGGAGCTCACTTGCTCCAGCGGCCCTCGTATTTGAACTCGGGCGCGGCCTTCAGGGCATCCTTCGTCGTGTCCATCGTGGCCGTCCATTTCTTGTCGTTCTCGGAATAGACGACGTTCACGGCGGAAGGCGTGACCACGACGTAGCGCTCGCCAATGCCCAGGAAGCCGCCCACCGACAGGATCAGGCCCGACAGGTTAGCGCCGGAAACGACCAGATCCTTGATCTCGCCAACGCTCTCCTTGGCGTTGTTCTGGACGTTGAGGCCAATCAAATTGCTGCTGAGCACGTCGGTCGGTAGCGCTTTGACATAGACTTCGCGCGTAGCAGTCGTCGCTGTCTGCGCTTGCAGAGAGATCGCTCCGGTAAAGGTCGTGGCAACGGCAAGAGCGACGAGCATTTTGCGCATCAAATAGTCTCCGAAAATTTTATCCCAGCCGCCTCAACAACGTTCGCTTTTTCGGCTTGTTCCGCGCATTGGACTGGAAAAATCCGGGGCAATAACGAAGCTAGGCTTCGCAACCGCGGTCGGCCTGCCGAGCACGTAACCGATCGGACGACATCGGGCGATTGCCCTCGCTTGGAACTGCTTCGACCGGTTCGGGTTGCAGCGAGCAGGAATAGCTCGTCCTCATCGTCGTGAGGGCGTCACGATCGCGAGCTCACCGTGGTGATCCAGGATCGACCCGATCGAAATCCGCTCCCCAACTTCGTCCTGCTTTATGGGCTGATGTATGGCGCGTTCGGCGTTGCGTCGCCATTTTGGCCGCGCTTCTTCGAATCGCGCGGGTTGGGACCTGAAGAACTCGGCGTATTACTCGCGCTTGGGACCGCTGCACGCCTCGTCTCGGGTCCGTTGGCTGGCCGTTTAGCCGATCGGCTTGGGGCGCGACGAGCGATCCTCGCAATATGCATCATCATGTCGGGGATCTTCGCCATTGGCCTAATGCCGGCCGAGAGCTTCTGGCCATTGCTCATGGTCAGCCTGTGCCAGGCGGCATCGTTGGCACCAGTGACCACGCTGGCGGACGCGTTGACGCTGCGCGAAGCGAGCGGAGCAGGAAACGCCACCGGACGGCGCTTCGAATACGGGTGGGTGCGTGGCGCAGGGTCAGCGGCCTTCATCGCCGGCACGCTCATTGCTGGTCAGATCGTGAGCTTGGTGGGACTGTCCTCGATCGTGCTGGTGCACGCAGGTCTGCTGGCCGCCTCCGCAGCGGTCGCCTCTCTCTTGATCCGAAGCGCATCCCCTCACGAAGAAAGAGCCGAGCCCGCCGCTTCCCCGCTCGCGGGCTTCGCACCGCTCCTTCGCATAGCGTTGTTTCGCCGGTTGCTTCTGGTTGCCGCGCTTGTCCTCGGCAGCCATGCGTTGCACGACGCCTTCGCTGTTATTCGCTGGAATACTGCGGGCATCGGTCCGGGACTGGCCAGTCTTCTCTGGTCGCTCTCGGTGGCGGGCGAAGTGATCGTCTTCTTCCTCATTGGTCCACCGCTGATGGCGCGGGTAGGCCCGGCGGTCGCTGCTGCGATTGCCGCCGGCGCCGGCATTGTGCGGTGGGTCGTCATGGCGCTGAGTGCCGCGCCGCTCGCGCTTGCGATCGTGCAGCCGCTGCACGGTTTCACCTTCGCGCTTTTGCATCTCGCATGCATGCGGCTGCTCACCCAGAGCGTGCCGCCGCAACTGGCTGCCACGGGACAGGCCATCTATGCGCTTGCCGGTGCGACGACGACGGCATTCCTGACCTTTGCGGCCGGCGCGCTTTACGCCCGCTGGGGGGCCGCAGCGTTCTTCGTGATGGCAGCCTTGTGCGCTGCGGCTTTGTCGCTGACGCCAGGACTGCGCGAGCCGGACTCCGGCTGATGCCAAATCGCCACATGGCGATCGATGAACCCCGAGCAGGGCATCCGCGTTGTCGAGTTCAGGCGGGGAAAGGCAGTCTCGAAATCCAGAAGGAATTCAGCGAGATGCGCATCGCTCAGGTGGCTCCGCTAGCGGAGGCAGTTCCCCCAAGGCTCTATGGCGGCACCGAGAGAGTGGTGTCCTGGCTCGCAGAAGAACTCGTCCATCAAGGTCAGGACGTCACGCTGTTCGCGAGTGGCGATTCGCGCAGCAGCGCAAAGCTTGTTTCGGCCGTGCCGGAGGCGTTGCGGCTTGCTGGCATCCGCGACCACACGGCGAGCACGCTCGTCATGTTGGACGAGGTCCGGCGCCGCGCGGATGAGTTCGACATCATCCATTTCCATGTCGATCTGCTTCAGTTCCCGCTATTCAAGGATCTGCTGCCGAAATGCGTAACGACGCTGCACGGGCGCCTCGACCTGCCCGACATCCATCCGGTTTTCCGCGCATTCCCCGAAATGCCGCTTATTTCGATTTCGGACGACCAGCGCCGCCCGTTACCGCCGGTCAACTGGCTCTCGACCATCCATCACGGCCTGCCCGAGACGCTCTATCGCTTCAGTGAGGCGCGTGGCGGCTACCTGGCCTTCCTTGGCCGGATCTCGCCTGAGAAGCGCCCGGACCGAGCGATTGAGATCGCAAAAGGGAGCGGAATTCCGCTGAAGATCGCCGCCAAGATCGACGCCGCCGACCGCGATTACTTCGCCTGCACGATCCGGCCGCTGCTCGATCACCCCCTTGTCGAGTTCATCGGCGAGATCGACGATGCGAGGAAAGGTGAATTCCTGTCTGGAGCTTCGGCTCTCTTGTTCCCGATCGACTGGCCGGAGCCCTTCGGGCTTGTCATGATCGAGGCGATGGCATGCGGAACTCCGGTCATCGCCTGGGGAGAGGGATCCGTTCCAGAGGTGATTGATCACGGCCTTTCCGGCATCATCGTATCCTCGCTAGAGGAAGCGGTCGAAGCTGTTGGGCAGGTCCACCAGCTGGACCGGCGCGCCGTGCGTGATTGCTTCGAGATGCGCTTCACGGCGTCACGGATGGCGGCGGACTACATCGAGGCATTCGCCAAGATGCTGGATCGCAGTCGCCTTGCGCCACTACGAGCGACATCTTCCCTGATCTTGCCGTCCGCCTATCAGGAGGCGCATGGTATGGCTACCGGCGTGGGGGCTAGTCCCTTGCAGTCGGCCTGAACCGGGGCAGGTCCGATGCCCGAAATCAATCGCGCCTCAGTGCAGATTGCGCCCGCGCAAAGTGGTCCCAATCTCTGGTCCGAATACGAGATCGAGGCGAAAACTTCGCTCACCGATCGCGTCCTGCGCAATCTCAAACACGGCGACGCCTTCGCTGTGATGGACGCGCATGGCGACATCGGGACGGTCAGCGAAACCGCGGAAGGTCTGTTCTATCGCGACACGCGCTTTCTCTCGCTGCTCGAGTTGCGAGTGGAAGGCAAGCGCCCGCTGCTTCTGAGCTCCGCCGTGCATGAGGACAAGGCTGCGCTGTCGGTCGAGCTCACGAATCCCGATCTGCGTATCGGCGATGTCCGGCTGCCGCGGGACACGATCTTTCTTCACCGCACAAAACTCCTGTGGCGGGCCGTCTGCTATGAGCGGATCAACATCAAGAACTTCGGACCCGCGCCGCTGCGGTTGCGCGTCGACCTGCTGTTCGGTGCCGACTATCATGACATGTTCGAGGTCCGCGGAACGCAACGCCTGCGGCGCGGGGCAAGCACTGCGGAGGTGATCGGCCCCGACCGGGTCGAGTTCCGCTATGTCGGCCTTGATCAAGTCGAGCGCCGGACCATCATCGAAGCAAGCCCGGTTCCGGCGGCGATCGACCGCCATCGCATCACGATGGAAGTCGAGCTCGGACGAGACGAACAGCGATCGCTCTTTGTGACCGTCTCGTGCCTCGATGCGGCGGTAAAGTCATTGCCGCCGGTGAATTTTCTCGCAGCCTATCGCGACACGCGCCGGGCGCGACGCTCCGCCACAGCCCAGATCGCAACAGTGACGACGTCAAGCCAGGCGTTCGACGAGATGCTCTGCCGGGCCAAATCCGACGTCTACACCCTGATCACCTGGGGTGAGCATGGCCCGTATCCCTATGCCGGCATTCCCTGGTTCAACACTGTCTTCGGGCGCGACGGCATCATCACGGCGATGCTGATGCTCTGGATCGATCCTGAAATCGCACGCGGGGTGCTGCGCACGCTCGCTGCGACGCAGGCTCAGCTCGTCGATCCCGACGCCGACGCTCAGCCAGGCAAGATCCTGCACGAAATGCGGCACGGCGAGATGGCGAGGCTGCGCGAAGTGCCGTTTGGGCGCTACTACGGCACGATCGACGCAACCCCGCTCTATGTGATGCTGGCGGGGCAGTATCTGGAGCGGACCGGAGACATCGCCACCATCCAGGCGATCTGGCCCAATATCTGCTCAGCGCTGCGCTGGCTCGACGACTACGGCGACCGCGATGGCGACGGGTTTATCGAATATGCCCGGGCTCGTCAGAGCGGACTTGCAAATCAGGGCTGGAAAGATTCGCATGACGCGGTGTTCCACGCCGATGGCAGCGACGCGCCGGGGGCTATCGCGCTGTGCGAGGTCCAGGCCTATGCCTACGCCGCCAAGCAGCACGCTTCGGCGATGGCGCGCCGGCTCGGCCACGCCGACATGGCCTCGCGGCTCACCAAGGACGCAGAGCGTCTGCGCGGCAATTTCGAGAGCGCGTTTTGGTGCGAGGAACTCGGCACCTATGCGCTCGCGCTGGATGGCGACAAGCGGCCTTGTCTCGTTTCGGCATCGAATGCTGGGCACGCCCTTTTTGCCGGCATAGCGGCGCCGGAGCGGGCCAAGCGAGTTGCAGCGAACCTGCTCGCGCCCGCGGCCTGCAGCGGCTGGGGCATTCGTACTCTGGCGATGGGACAGCCTCGCTATAATCCGATGTCCTATCACAATGGCTCGGTATGGCCGCACGATAATGCGCTTATCGCGATAGGGCTTGGCCGATACGGCCTCAAAAGCCAGGCGAGCCGCGTCTTCGCGGCGATCTTCGACGCCGGCAGACACCAGGACATGTCGCGCCTGCCGGAATTGTTCTGCGGTTTCACCAGGAGGCCGCATCGCGCGCCGACGCCATACCCGGTCGCCTGCGCGCCGCAAGCCTGGTCGGCGGCGGCAGTTTTCGGTCTGCTGGGCGCTTGCCTGGGCCTGGAGCTCAAACATGGGCAGGACGAGATCGAATTCCGTGAGCCCGTCATGCCTGATTTCCTCGACGAGGTCGTGATCCGCAACCTGCGGCTCGGCACATCATGCGCCGATGTGAGGCTCCATCGCTATGGCTCCGACGTCACCGCAAATGTCCTGTCACGCGATGGAAGCGCCAAAATCGTCATTTCGAAATAGCGAAAAGCCAACACACTTCGAACGTCCTCGGCGCTAGCGACTGCTCCCAGACTTGAGCCTCAAACAGCAGCTCAGGCCATCCGTCCACTTGGTCCAGTAGCGTCATCCAAGGTCGCGGCGCCGCAGCGTGAGCGAGAGCCTGCCGGGGCAGCTTGCGGAACCCGTATGATCGGCGCGGGTATTGGTAAGAGGCCGCACGTCCAAAGTCTTTCCGGGAGGAGATCATGTCTGAACGCGCAATCAGTTTCGTAGAGGCTTGGCTCATCGAGCGGGTCAAGCCTGATGTGTTTCACGACGAGGAAGGCCCGGCAGAGCGAAATAAGTATCTTGCGGGACAACTCATGCTGGATGCTGGTTCTGCCGGCATTCAGCCGCATGAGATCGAGGAAGAATATCCCGATCTTACCAGCACCGTTGCGGATGCAATGGACGCGGCGGCCGACGAGGAAGCCAAGCGGGCCATTCAAGAAGATGAATGATTGCGTGGCGTCAGCGGCTTCGATCCTCGCCGTCTCGTGCTCGAAATCACGGAGCACGTGCCCATCGCAGACTATCGTCGCATTACAGCTGCCCTGGCGCCGCTGAGGGAAAAAGGCATTCGGGTTGCGATTTGATGACGCCGGCGCGGGTTACTCAAGCATGCGTCATATTCTCGATATGCGCCCGGACATCATCAAGTTGGACATCAGCTTAACGCGCGCTGTCGACGACGACCCTGTCCGAAAGGCGCTTGCAGCAGCGCTTGGGGAGTTTGCCAAGCGTGCAGGCACGACAGTCGTCGCCGAAGGCATCGAAACCCAGTCAGAACTGGCGGTTCTTCGTGGCCTGGGATTTCATGCGGGACAAGGCTTTCTTCTGGGCAGCCCGCAACCGATCGAAGAACTCCGGTTGGCGAAGTGACGGTATCGGGCCAGCCGTATCGGGCTCGATCAGGCAGCAGATTGCCGGAAACGACAAGATAGACGCTTATGACGATGGTCACGGTCCGCATGATTTGCAACGCCGTCGTACCGGCCCGAGCGTTTGGCCGATCCTGAATGCGACGGTGAGAATGTCTAATCGCGAGGAGTTCGGTTCTCACGGAACGACTTGCGGACGTCTCGCTCAACTTTCTGACGGTGCATGATCGACACGAGCGGCCCTCCCGACTCCGCCCAGTGTTCTTCGAGTGTTAACGGCGATCCCGCTAGAATGGCCGAGATCATACCAATAAGATCGGGGAATTCGTCGACGATTTCCTCCGGCAGAATTCCGCTTCCATTTGCCGCGATCAAGAGATGCACCGCATAATCGCTGGGCGTTTCTGTCGAGCGGGTGCCGCCGCTGGTATGGCGCTGGAGATTTTTGGACAGCCAATCTTCTACAAAGCCGACTGCTCGAAGGGACATCGCGCTTCTCCTGGGACTGGGCCCGCCCTCAACCTCAGAATGAGCAACGCGCGGATTGGTGCGATAACATTTGATCACGAGTTCAGTGCGCTGCCGTACCAAGCAGTGCCGGACGTGGCGCCATGAGTCATTGCAACCAAGTCCGCTAGCTTAGCCGTAGTGGCGCTGGGTGCCGCCAGCGGAACAGAAAAACTGTCACGCTGGGAACAAGCCTGCTGACCAACCGTTAAAGCGCTGGCTTGAGCTGGCCGTGAGGACACATAACGAATGAGCCGGGCTGTGGGGGCCGCATCGGACGCCTTGAAATTCCTGGCGGGCGGCGGGGAGATGGGCGCGCTGCTGCGCGATTTCGACTGGGCGGACCATCCGCTCGGTCATCCCGCCCTTTGGCCGCAGAGCCTCAAGACGGCGATCCGCATCATGCTGACCTCGCGCCAGCCGATCTGGATCGGCTGGGGCCAGGACCTGTATTTTTTCTATAACGATGCCTATCAGAGCATCATTGGCGGCAAGCACCCCAAAGCCCTCGCGCAGCCGGCGAAGATCGTCTGGCAGGAGATCTGGCACGATATCGGCCCGATGCTCGCGACTGCGATGACCGGCATCGAGGGCACCTATGTCGAGGAACAGCTCCTGATCATGGAGCGCAACGGCTATCCCGAGGAAACCTACTACACCTTCTCCTACAGCCCGATCCCCGATGACGACGGCACGCCAGGCGGTATCATCTGCGCCAACACCGACGACACCGAGCGCGTGATCGGCGAGCGGCAGCTGGCTCTGCTTCGTGATCTGGCAGACCGCTGCGCCAATGCCCGGTCTTGGGTCGATGTCTGCAGATTGAGCGCCGAGGCACTGCAGCAGAACGCGTATGACCTGCCGTTTGCGCTGATTTACATGGGCGAGACGGAGAGCGCTCCATTGCAGCTCGTCGCTTCCGCGGGCGTCGCGACCAAGCTGGACGGAGCGCCTGAGCTGGTCGAACGCAATGCCGGTTCGCCCTGGCCCGCCGGACAAGTGCTCACCAGCGGCGTGGCCCTGACGGTCGCTGATCTGCCCCAAAGATTAGCGGGAAAGGTGCCCACCGGGGCCTGGTCGAGACCACCGCGGCAAGCTGCCGTCATGCGCATAGCCCCGACGGGCGAAATCGGCCCCTCGGGCTTGCTGGTCGCGGGCCTGAACCCCTTCCGTCTGTTCGACGAGTCGTATGGCGACTTCCTTGGGCTCGTTGCCGGGCAGATCGGTGCGGCGGTGGCCAACGCCAACGCCTATGAACAGGAACGTAAGCGCGCCGAAGCGCTGGCCGAGCTCGATCGCGCCAAGACGACATTCTTTTCCAATGTCAGCCATGAGTTCCGCACGCCCCTGACGTTGATGCTGGGCCCGCTCGAGGAATCCCTGGCCAACAGCGCGGACCTCCCGGCGGATGAGGTCGAGCGCATCAAGCTGGTCCAGCGCAGCAGCAGCCGGCTACTCAAGCTGGTGAACACGCTTCTCGACTTCTCCCGGATCGAAGCCGGCCGCACGCAGGCGATCTTCGAGCCGACCGATCTGTGTGCCTTCACGACGGAGCTTGCCAGTAATTTCCGCTCGGCGACCGAGCGCGCCGGACTTGATTTAAAGATAGACTGCGCGGTGCACGCCGAGCACGTTCATGTCGATCGCGAGATGTGGGAGAAGATCGTCCTCAATCTTCTCTCAAATGCATTCAAGTTCACCTTCGACGGTGAAATCCGCGTTCATCTCACCCAAGCCGACGGCCATGCCGTCCTCGAGATCGGCGACACCGGCACGGGCATCCCGGAGAGCCAGCTGCCGCGCCTGTTCGACCGGTTCCATCGCATCGAAGGCGCAAGGGGCAGGAGCTTCGAAGGCAGCGGCATCGGCCTGGCACTCGTAAAGGAGCTCGTCGAGCTGCATGGTGGCACCATCACTGCCCAGAGCGTGGAAGGTGGCGGCTCGGTCTTTCGGGTGAGCCTTCCGCTTGGCAGCGCGCATCTGCCGGCGCAGCAGGTGCGTGACGCCGATGCGGCCCAGCCGGCCGCGACCCGCGCGCGTCCCTATGTCGAAGAAGCGCTCAGCTGGCTTCCGGACGCGAGCGGCGAGCAGATGCCAGCGGTCGAGGAAGTCGTGCTCGGAGCAGAGCCGGCCCGCGCCTTACATCGGCGAGCTAAAGTACTGCTCGCCGACGACAACGCCGACATGCGGACTTATCTGACGCGCCTCCTGCGGGCCCGGCACGAATGTGTCGCGGTGGCCGACGGCGAAGCGGCGCTGGAGCAATTGCGCAATGGCGATTTCGACCTGATCCTGACGGATGCGATGATGCCGCGGCTCGACGGCTTCAAATTGATCAAAGCGATACGCTCCGACATTTCGCTGCGTGATCTGCCTGTCATCATGCTGTCAGCCAGGGCCGGCGAAGAGGCGAGCGTCGAAGGCATCTCGGCCGGCGCCGACGACTATCTCACCAAGCCTTTCTCTGCCCGGGAGCTTATTGCGCGGATCGACGGCGCGCTTGCAATGGCGACGATCCGCCGCGAGCGCAACCAGGCGCTGGCGGAGGAAGCCCAGACGCTCGAATCGCTCAACCGCATCGGCAACACAGTGGCGGCCGAACTCGACTTGGGACGGGCCGTACAGGTGGTGACCGATGCCGCGACGGAATTGACCGGCGCTGCTTTCGGCTCTTTCTTCTACAACGTCCTCAACGAGGAGGGTGAGAGCTACATGCTCTATACGCTCTCCGGCGTGCCGCGGGAGGCGTTCTCGCGTTTTCCGATGCCACGCAACACGGCCGTCTTCGCGCCAACGTTCAAGGGTGAAGGCATTGTCCGGTCCGACGATATTCTGGTCGACCCGCGCTACGGCCACAACGATCCGCATTACGGCATGCCGAAGGGGCATCTGCCGGTGCGCAGCTATCTGGCCGCCCCAGTCATCTCACGCTCCGGCGAGGTGCTCGGCGGCCTGTTCTTCGGCCATCCGGAGCCCGGGATCTTCACCGATCGGGCTGAGCGGCTCGTCGTCGGGATCGCAGCCCAGGCGGCGATCGCGATCGACAATGCCCGCCTCTACCAGGCCGCGCAATCCGAGATCGCGGCCCGCAAGCAGACTGAGAGTGCGCTGCGGGCGAGAAGTTG
>Ga0209130_1000633_pt1 | contig 33023 bp, 33 predicted proteins | sample AraplaMF_Cvi_mLB_FD_184264 | JGI IMG/M metagenome (GOLD analysis project Ga0209130, IMG submission 184264) | Arabidopsis root microbial communities from the University of North Carolina, USA - plate scrape MF_Cvi_mLB (SPAdes) (version 2) | ecosystem: Host-associated > Plants > Roots > Endosphere...
AAAGACACCTGTGAGTGTTGCTTTGAACGTGATAATTAGTAAAAGCAAACGGTACCTACCGTTATCAGGGCTAAGATGGTCATTATGACAATTTGGGTGGTACCGCGGAAAAATCCGTCCCTATTTATAGGGGCGGATTTTTGTATTCTTTGAAAGGAGGTGAGTGACCGTGGATGATGACGACGACAACAATAACAATAACGTAAATAAAAATAAAATTAATGGAGGGAAATGTAATGGATCAAATAATGAAGCGTTCACTCACACGAGAATGTACGGAGTATGTAGGAAGGGCTGTATTACTACAAGGATGGGTAAAAAAAATTCGTCATCTAGGGAATGTTAGTTTTTTATTATTAAGGGACCGAACGGGTGTTATTCAATGTGTATTAGAAAACGAGTTAGCCGGATACAAAGTTGATGTTGAAAGTGTGGTCCAAATAATTGGAGAAATAGTAGAGACACCGAAAACAGAATTAGGTGTTGAAGTACTTGCACATGAAGTGAAAGTACTAAATGGAGCAGAATCACTCCCATTTGAAATAAATAAAAAAAAGTTACAAGTTGGCTTAGATCAATTATTGAATGAGCGGGTATTATCGTTAAGACATGAGCGAATCGCGGCGATATTTAAAGTGAAATCCATACTCGTTCAGAGCTTTAGTGAATTTCTGATAGAGAACGATTTCACACGTATATTTACTCCGAAAATTGTTTCGCAAGGGGCAGAAGGAGGAGCGAATGTTTTTAAGCTTTCATATTTCCAAAAAGAAGCCTATTTAGCTCAATCACCACAGTTTTATAAACAAATGATGGTAGCGGGAGGACTTGAACGTGTTTTTGAAATTGCACCTGTTTACAGAGCGGAACATCACAACTCTTCCCGTCATTTGAATGAATATATATCGTTAGACGTAGAGCTTGGATTTATTCATGATTTTCATGAAGTGATGCAATTAGAAACGGATATTTTACGATATATGTTTCAACAAGTGTCAAAAAACTGCGAAAAAGAATTACAACTACTACAAAAAGGAGTACCTGTTATTGCAGAAATTCCTAAAATTACATTGGCAGAAGCACAAGAAGTTTTGAAAAGTAGGTATCGAAAAGAATCTCCTATAGGGGATTTAGATACAGAAGGTGAAAAGTTACTAGGGAAATATGTGAAAGAAACGTATAATAGTGAATTAGTATTCATTACACATTATCCGAAAGAATCGCGACCGATGTATACGATGCCGAATAAAGAGAATCCAACTATTACTGATTCATTCGACTTATTATATAAAGGGTTGGAAATAACGTCAGGCGCACAGCGAATTCATAACTATGACATGTTGCTCGCATCTTTTAAAGAAAAAGGATTACATCCAGAGAAATTTCAATCTTATGTAAATACATTCCGATACGGTTGTCCCCCGCATGGTGGTTTTGGAATTGGATTAGAACGAGTTGTGTATAAGCTATTAGAATTATCGAATGTAAGAGAAGCGAGTGCTTTTCCGAGGGATTGTACACGTCTTATACCATAACATTAAAACCCTTCTATATTATAGAAGGGTTTTGTGCATTTCAACATATGTTAAAGGGAATGATAATGGTTTTTTCGTGTGAAAATATGTAAATTATATCAAGAAAATTTTATAATGAATTGAGAAATAGAAAATTCATAAGTTATAATAAAATATGAATATAAAAATAGTTCATATAATAATGTATGGAAGGGTATGAAACATGTTATATCAAACTCAAGCAACACAACAAACACCAGCTTATATAATCTATCTTCTGGATGTAAGCGCATCAATGAATCAAATGATGGATGCAGGCGGAGAAGAAAAAAGAAGAATTGATATTGTAACGGATGCTCTTTCTTTAGCAATTCGCCAAATGGTATTCCGTTCAACAAAAGGTAGTCGTTTGCTCCCGAGGTATAAATTGTCTATTTTAGCCTATAGTGATCATGTTTTTGATTTATTGGGTGGGGTGAAAACAATCGACGAAGTAGCAAGACTGCGTCCGCTAGAAAAAATCCAAACACATCGCTTAACTGATACAGCAAAAGCTTTTTCTGTAGTAGAGAAGTTATTACAAAATGAATTACCAAATTTACAAGATGGACCAGCTCCTGTTGTCTGTCATATGACAGATGGGGCTTCAACTGGTGAAGATCCAGAATTAATTGTGCGAAGAATTATGGATATGTCTGTACCTGATGGAAATGTACTAATTGAAAACATTTTTATTTCAGATGAAATTATGCAAGACCAAATTACTAGCATAAAGAAGTGGCAAGGGATTATGCCAAATACAGAAATTACAGATGAGTATGGTGCAAAGTTGCAAAGACTTTCATCGCCTATCCCTCAAAGCTATCGTGAGATGATGACTGAATATGGTTTCCATATTGCAGATGGTGCGGTGATGATGTTTCCTGGTACAAATGCGGATTTAGTATCACTTGGATTTCAAATGTCTGCTGCAACGCCGGTTCGATAGGAGGGAGAAGTATCGTGAAATATATCCTATCGCAAGAGAGAGAAACGGTATTGCAAGAAAAGAAAAGCAAACATTTTACTTATCGATATAGCTATGTCAGAGCAAAAGAAACGCAGGATTTAAATGAGATTGGACAGGACTTCCTAGTATTTCAAGATAATGGAACTAGTTTCATATTTGTTTTATGTGATGGTGTAGGGATGTCTTTCCACGGTGAAATTGCTGCAGAGTTTCTTGGTATGAAGTTATTAAACTTGTTTGAAACGTGTCAAGAAAGTGGACAGGATATTCCTACATTATTAGATGAACAGTTAAATAATTGGATAGAAGAAGCTTCAGAGGAAGTGAGTGCATTCCGATTGCCAGAAAAAACACCGTGGTTACTTCGCGATGTATTAGAAGAAAAGCGAAAACAAGGTAGTGAAGCGATGTTTATTGGTGGGAAAATAGAGCTCATTCCAAATCAAGACAAAGTACAAATAACGATAGTTGTACATGGTGATTCATTTGTACAATTGTTTCAAGATAAGAAGAATTGTTCGAATGTAGTGAAGTTTGAGAGAAATATAGAGAAAAGATGGTCTACACAGTGTGGCATTATTGGAGGTGCACTGGAGGTATTTTCAAAGACATTATCCAGAGAAGAAATAAACCGGATAGTTATTCATTCAGACGGACTTGTATCGCTTAAGCAGTATAACTTTGAGGAAGTCTTAAAAGAAATAGAGAGGGCGCAGTGCTCACCGACAAGCGATGATATTTCATTTATAGATATTTCTTGGTAACAACACGATGGAAAAAGGTGAATAAACGTGGAAGAGATTATTGTGACATACATAAAGCAATCAAATGAAGAAATTGATATTGCAATTCCTAATGATGTAAAAGCGGTACAAATTATTGAAGCAATTTTACATCATGAAAAAATAGACGAAGCATTGGGCGGTATCTATGAAATTAGAGTGGCAAAAGATAAAGAAGAATGGTAGCCCTAAAAATGTTTAGTAAAGGTGCAGGATATATGTCCGCAACTGATACGAACAATGCATTTAAATGTTTTGAATTTTTAACTCGTGAAAAATATGCAAATGCTATTAATGGGGAATTGCGCCAAAAAGCATTGAAACAATTAGACGAAATTAAAGCTATGAACGTTCAAAAATAACTAGATTTAAATTTCGCATAAGGAGTAAATATTAATGAGTTTAGTAGAAATTTGAATTCTACTAAACTCATTAATTATTCATTAAAGTCACACTTTGCATAATGAAGAATTTGGAAGGTGGAAAAAAGATGATTAGCAATTTAAAAAGAGAAGCATTATCCTCATTGAAAGGCCGATGGGGATTAGGGGTAGGTTCAACGTTTCTTAATTACCTCATTCCCGCAGCAAGTATGTATTTTATTGGTATAGTAGTATTTCTAATTTTTGGTTTGTTTATTGACGTTATAGGACCTGAGAACCTTGTATATTATTCATATGGCGAACCTCAAATTAATTTTGGAGTTATTTTATCTCAAATTATTATATGGGCTATTATTTTTATTCTTTATATTGTTGTACAAAGTGTTATGAGTTACGGCTATTATAATATCACATTAGGTTTAGCGAAAAATGAATCTACCACAATTGGTGATTTATTTGCTGGTTTCAATTCAAATAATATATTTAGAGCTATGAAATTAGGTATTTTACAAACAATATTTATTAGCTTATGGAGTCTTTTATTCATTGTTCCAGGTATTATTAAATTTTTCTCTTATTCTATGGCTTACTACATTATGTTAGAGGATCCAGAATGTACAGCAAGTGAAGCAATTAAAAAAAGTAAAGTGATGATGAAAGGACATAAGTTAGATTTATTTATCACTTGGTTAAGTTTCATTGGTTGGTTTATTTTAGGTTCATTAGTGGGAATATTTACACTAAATCTCCCATATCTTTGGATTTCGCCATATTATACTACTACAGTATCACATTTCTACTTAAATCTAGTGAATAAAACTAATAATACAAAAGAAGTACCAGTTATTAATGTTCAAAAATAATCGAATTTATTCTAAAGGGCATTGCTGTTAATGTTTTGTCATAAATCTTTGTTTAAACGAAAAAAGAAGATTTCTTTTTTCGTTTTTTTCTTTAGCTAAAACACTTAATAAAAGCGAATTATCTATATAATTTACATCTTTGTCTAGTGCGCTTTGCATTCCAGATAACATCATATATACAGCTAAAATAACGATAGTGAAAAATAAAACGGGTCCGAACGCTACCCAAGGTAAAACATTTAAAAACTGGTGATTATGACCAAGTAAAACAAGTGTACCCGCAATGTTAAATGAAATGGCTTGAAACAGTGCTAAATGCAATAATAATACTAAAGTTTGCAGCATCTGTTGATTTATCCAAATGAAAATTTTTGGTGTAAGAAAGGGTTTTAAATGTAATTTACAAATGTGAAAAAAACCACCACCTAATGTTTTAGAACTTGTCACAAATTCATTTTGTAGTAATAGACGAATTTCATTGCTGAAAAGTTGTAATAAATTAGGTACACTAATAAAAATTAAAACCGAAATCGTATAAGTAAGCCAAAGGTGTTCATCTTCTGGAGATACGAACATTACAGGTGATAGTAAAAATATAGCTAATAAGGTGCTAGGGACGTATTGGAATGTTTCAAATAGAACATCTAAAAAACGTACGTATCGATAAAAGTATGCATGGAGAACACCAAATATAAGTGAAAAGGCTATACGGAAAAAGCTAATAATTACTGCATAAAAAATGGGTGTTTTTGCATTGTAAAGAGTCCGAATTAATACATCATTCCCGACCATATCTATCCCGAAAGGATGAGCAAAAGATGGCGGTGCTGGGGCTGTCCGAGTTATTTTATCTTCGATATATTGATATTCAGGGATAGGTTTGATTTTTCCTGTGTCTACTTTCTCTTTTGTAATATAACTTGAAATAATAATGGATACTAAAATAAAGAGTCCGATTAAAAATCGTATGTTAAAAACTATCTTTTTAAGCATGTAAATCCCTTCTTCCTGGTAAAATGCGTTTTAATAGTTCAAAGGAGAGATAGAATGGAATTGTTAAAATTAATATGCTTACGGTAATAATTTCCGGTGTTTGGTGCGTAATTAAAAATTTAAATAAGCCGTATGAATTAAATAAATACTCTAGTACGATCATATTGGAAATCATAAATAAAAAAATAGATTTTGCATTATAAAAGATGGAGAGTAAGGCGTTAATGAGTACGTGTTTATATAAAATGTAAAATGGCTGTAATCCTTTTGCGACCGCAACGTTTACGTAATCCTTTTGTAGTTCATCTTTATAGTTTAGTAGGCTGATTTTGTATAAGAAAATAATTGGTAATATACTTAACGTTACTATCGGTAACAAATATGTTTTTTCTTGCATAGTAGAAAAGGGAACGGTAACGAGTAAATTTGTATTTTTATAAATCCAAATGACAAATAACTGTACGCTGAAGACAAAAAATAAGTCAGGTAATGATTCTAGTACGTGCAAAGTTTTAAGAATAAGAGATTGAATGCGTTTAGGGAAGTAAAATGTAAGTATAGTAAAAGTAGTAGAAAGAAGTACGGCGATAAGGAAGGCACAAATCATAATCGTTAATGTATGCGTATATGATTCTAGTAAGTATGGAAACAGGTCGCGATCGGGCGATTGAGTACCAGCATTGTTAATTCTATAAGTAATACTGGTAGGGTGAAACAAAGAAGAAATAACATTGGATATCGAATCTAAATAGTTACTAAAATTAAATTGTAAAGTTGGTGTAGGCGGAATTGCTAGTGATGTTGCTGAACTTGGAGATGTACCAAAAAATAATTGTGGTAAGGAACAAATCGCAATAATACCAAGAATGATAAAAAATGAGCGGACAACAAAAAAACAACCATTCTTTAATAGTGACATAACGTTTGGATCTCCTTTTATTTTTATCCCGCTATATGCGGGTAGTAATACTCTCACCTCAAAATTTGGCGGGAGATAACTGTCCGTAAATGCCCGATTGGTGAAAGAAAATAACCCCAATGATTAATGTTTTACTTTATTGTAAAAATTTTCTATAAGACGATATAAAAATCCTTTTCGACAAGAAAATTAATATATCCCTTGACAGTTACAAATATAACCGATATACTTCATATTAATTTCAAAAGAAAATATATTCTAAATATTAAAATGTGTTGAATAGGAGTAGTAAGGTCATGTATTTGTGCAGAGAGCTATGGGTTGGTGCGACATAGTCAAATGACATCCTGAACTCGCCTAGGAGCAGTAAGGTGGAACGGAATCACATTTCTTAGTAAATCTTAACGGTTAACCTTCGATATTAGGTTTGTAATCAAACGATTACTACTAAGGTGGATTCATAATGGAATCAATAAGGGTGGTACCGCGTTAAGTAAATGGCTTAGCGTCTCTTTATATAAAGAGATGCTGGGCCATTTTTTATTTTATAGAAAAAGAAATGGAGGGTTTATTCGGATAGGTATATAAAATTTATTTATTTATATAAAAAGATTTAATAAGGAGGAAAATAAGATGAAACAGACGGAGCAATGGACTTCGAAATTAGGTTTTATTATGGCAGCAGCAGGATCAGCAATTGGACTTGGCGCAATATGGAAGTTTCCTTATATTGCTGGAAAGAGCGGGGGAGGAGCATTCTTTTTAATCTTTATATTATTTACTGTATTAATTGGTCTCCCGCTATTAATAGCTGAATTTATGATTGGACGCAGTACACAGAAACAAGCAGTTGGAGCATTTAAAAGTATCGCACCAAATACAGGATGGCACTGGATTGGACGTCTTGGGGTTGGGACTTGTTTTATATTACTTTCGTTTTATAGTGTTGTAGGTGGATGGGTACTAATTTATTTATTCAGAGGAGTAACTGGACAACTTATTACTCCGGGACAAAATTACGGTTCGTTATTTACTGAAACAATTGGAAATCCGGTTTGGGCTATTACTGGACATTTCGCTTTTATGTTCATTACGATATCGGTTGTATCAAAAGGTGTACAAAACGGAATTGAAAAAGCAAGTAAATATATGCTACCAGCATTGTTCGTTTTATTTGTCGCCCTTATTATTCGTTCATTAACACTGGATAATGCAATGCATGGTGTGAAGTTTTTCTTACAACCAGATTTCTCAAAGATTACTTCAGAAAGTATTTTGTTCGCCATGGGCCAATCATTCTTTGCGATTAGTATCGGAATATCAATTATGGTTACATATAGTTCCTATTTAAATAAAAAAGAAAGTTTACCAAAATCAGCGGTTACGATTGTTGGATTGAATTTATTCGTATCTTTATTTGCAGGCCTTGCTATATTTCCAGCAGTATTTTCATTAGGAATGGAGCCGACAGAGGGGCCGGGCTTACTATTTATTGTATTGCCATCTGTATTTAGCCAAATTCCATTCGGAGGATTGTTCTTAACGGTATTTCTTGCGCTATTTACATTTGCGACATTAACCTCGGCATTTTCTCTACTAGAGACGGTTGTTTCAGCATTAGCAAATGGTGAACAAGAAAGAAGAACAAAACTATCATGGATCATTGGTTTCTGTATTTTCTTAGTGGGTATACCATCTGCGTTATCATTTGGAGTATGGAGTGATATTACGATTTTTGGGAAGAATATTTTTGATGCAGTAGACTTCTTATCTAGTAATATTTTAATGCCGCTCGGAGCGCTATTTATTAGTATTTTCGTATCATTCAAAATGGAAAAGAAAGTGTTAGAAGCAGAATTTTTTGTAGGCGGAAATTACGGAAAGAAAGTATTTACTTGTTGGGCATTTTTACTTCGATTTGTAGCGCCACTTGCAATAATCATCGTCTTTTTAAATGTAATAGGAATTATTTAACATTAAATGTTATAATATTCAGTAAAAAAGAAGGTGATGATTATAAAAGCGAATTTGATAGAAGCAGGGAAGTATATGAATATTAGAGGGAAAAAGTTATACGTTGAAACGCATGGAAGCCCTAAAAATAAACCAGTCCTATACTTGCATGGTGGACCAGGAGAAAGCTGCTATGATTTTTCATTTCATCAAGCGGAACGTTTAAAAGATTCTTTATATGTAATTATGATAGATCAAAGAGGTGTTTGTCGCTCAGAAGAAATTAATGAGGACGAAGCTTTTGGATTAAATGATTTGATTGAAGACTGTGAGGAACTAAAAAAAGTATTACAAATTGAGAAATGGTCTGTAATTGGACATTCCTTCGGTGGATATTTAGCATTGTTATATGCGTTGATATATCCAAGTTCAATAGAGAAAATAATTTTTGAAGGGCCAACTTTCGATTTTGCATTAACAAGTAGGGCTTTGTTACAAAAGACAGGAACGTTATTAAAAAAGTATGGAAAAGAAGCGGCAGCAGAAGAGTGCCTAACTTATTCATCTAGTAATGCTAATTCGGAAGAGTTACTAGATGCATATATAAGGTTAAGTGATGAATTAGATGAAAAAAGAATGGAAATTTACAATTATAAGGAAGATGAGACAGACGATAGCTTATATAGTGACGAAGAGTGGGAACAATTTTCGAATCGTTCCAAAATCCATTTCGATAGATTAAAATCAGAGGGAGCATGTCATACGTCATTATTATCTAAAATAAAAGATGTACAGAATCCAATGTTATTAATAGTAGGAAAATATGATGTGGTAACGTGTGAAAAACAAGTTGAAATCTTTAATAAAGATGCTCGAAACGGCAAGTATATCGCATTTGAAGAGAGTGGTCATTCACCTCATTATGAGGAAGCAGATAGATTCGCAGAAACGGTCATGCATTTTTTGAAATGAAGAAAAGGGTGCTTCTATAAATAAGGAGCACCCTTTCTAGATTTCTGGATATGTGATTGTAATGTTGGGCCATTTGTTTTGCCAATTCTTTTTAATAACTCTATTTTTGTACATATGTATACGTTCTTTTGATTCAAGAAAATGAGCTGTTGGTCTCACTTGTAATGAAAGCACATCCTCAATACCACATGGTGCTGTTAATATGACGTTATTTAGTTCGTCAAGTGTAACTCCTAAAGCGGTTGCTGTTTCAGGAAATTTAGAAATAGCATCAACAGAAGAAGAGTATGGCAGCATTCCATTCACTACATGCATGCGAGTTTGATTTTTTACTGACCAAGGGATAGAGGCATCCATCTTCGTCAGCTTCTGTTCTAATGATTGTTCGTATACCTCATCTTTATGTAATGGATCAAAATAAATGACATCGACGTCGGGTGTAGCTGTTCGTACTTCGTAGTTATGTAAAGTATCCCAAATTTTAGAACGGACAAATCCAGCGCAAACCCACCAATCAGGTAGCTCTAGTGATTTTGCCATTTGTAATACATTCATCATCCATTCGTCGTTTTCTATTAAGTGAATTAAATCTTGCTTTGTTTTTATATTCATTGATAAATACACCTTCCTTGTAGATTAATGCATCAGCTCAATAATCCATAAAATCCAGTAAGCACCTGGTACAAATAAAAGTTGTGCTAATAAGGTGCCGAGAAGTCTAGAAATCATTAGCCAACCATACATTTTACTCATTGCTTCAGCACCCTTTTCTGATTGTAAAGCTCGTTCTGTTAAAAGAGCAATGCGTGGATCGAGTAGCACTGTTAATAAAATGGTAGCAAAACCATTAACTAGGCCAGAAGCTGTACTTGCATTTGTTGCGTAATCTGGGTTTAAAAAGGAAGCGTAAAGGGCTGAAAGTACCCCCGCTGTATAAATTGCAGTAGCAAACATGTTAATAAGCATAATACGCTTTGGTATACCACCGATCCTCATTCGATGAATCATTTCGAATTTGGGGAAGCGTACATATTTTTTTGTGTACTTTAATTTTTGAATGTTATTCGTCTTCATCATTCGAATGAATGAACCATCTGTTTCAAAGTTTTGAATGACGTATCCAAATAGCTTTGTCAAAGTTGGATAGAGTATAATCGCGAGCAAAGTACCGACAGAAGCAGATAATAGAACGAGCCGTATAATATGCTCTAAATTAATAGAAGAATCTAGTTTTGCTTCATCGACAATACCACCGATTAAAAAGGCTTGCAGTAAGTTAGATGTTCTTGAAATAAGCAGTACCATTCCTACGACGGATAAGGCAACGGCAATCTTTTTTAAACGTACACCAGCTAATCGAATACTATAAGAGCTAGTTTCAACTGCGTGGATAACAATTGTGAAAGCCATTATAAAAATTAATGTAATTGACATTTGATTCACCAGTTTCTATTAAATTAAGTATAACTTTTTCACTTTATCATATCTTTTGTGATTTTGTAACTGAAAGTATAAGGGTTAGAAAAAGTAATTTTCTGAAAAGTTAAATGGTGATAGTATAGTAAAGGGGTAAGTAGGAGAATGGCTTTAATAGGGTACATATAAAATCAGTGGGGGAATTAAATATGTATAAAACATTTCTATTTGACTTAGATGGAACATTAACGGATCCGAAAGAAGGGATTATAAATTCTGTTCTATACGCGTTAGAAAAAATCGGGATTGAAGAAGTAAATATAAGCGAGTTAGATTCATTTATCGGCCCACCAATACAACAATCTTTTGTAGATAGATATAATATGAACGAAATAGAAGTAGAACGAGCAGTGTTTTACTTTCGGGAATATTTAAAGCAAAGTGGTTTATTAGAGAATAAAGTATACGATGGAATTACAACTCTATTGCAAGAATTAAAGGATGCTGGCAATCGTTTGTTTGTAGCAACATCAAAACCTACTGTATTTGCGAAACAAGTAATAGAGCACTTTCAGTTAACAACTTTTTTTGAAGAGATTGTAGGGAGTAATTTAGATGGGACAAGAATAAAAAAGGAAGAAATAATTGCTCATATTTTACAAACAAATGAAGAACTTAAAAAAGAAGAAATGGTGATGATTGGTGATAGAAAGCATGATGTAATCGGTGCGAACAGTAACGGAATTGCTTCAATAGGTGTATTGTATGGATATGGTAGTGAGATTGAATTGAGTGATGCTGGGGCGATTCATATAGTGAAAGATGTCGAAGAGTTACAAAGCTTTTGTATAGAGAATAGTACGATAAAACTATAGAAATAGAACCTAGAAATCCTTTTATAACATATGACGATGAAATCGTTTTTGTTTAAAGGGATTTTACATATGTAATCGAATACTATAATTAGACAATTTTAGCATGAAAAATTTGTAATAAAGTGAAACTTTGATCAGTGGAGGCTTTTTCCATCCTCCACAAATTATCAGCCCTCATCAATCGGGATTTTACGGGCAGTTGATATCCCGCCTAGCTTCCGCGCATTTGCTGAATTTTAAGGTGGGAGTGTTACTGCCCGCAAATAGCGGGATAAAAAGAGGAGGAATGTCATGAAATAAAAGGGTTTGAAATCCCGGTAAAAGTTTGTTGTCAAAAGATTGAATTTTCAGTTTAAAGGGAGGGTTATAATTGGAGCTAGTTATTATATTATTAGCACTTAGTTTACTCATGTTTGTAGCATATAAAGGATTTTCTGTAATATTATTCGCACCGATTTTTGCATTATTTGCGGTATTTTTGACAGAGCCTAGTTTTGTATTACCTTTCTTTTCAAATATTTTCATGGAGAAAATGGTAGGATTTATTAAATTATATTTCCCTGTGTTTTTACTTGGAGCAATATTTGGAAAAGTAGTAGAAATGTCAGGAATCGCTGATTCCATCGCAAAGACCATTGTAGAGTTAGTTGGAGAAAAACGTACAATTTTAGCGATTGTTCTAATGGGGGCTATTTTAACGTATAGCGGTGTTAGCGTATATGTAGTGGTGTTCGCTATATTTCCGTTTGCGGATAAGTTGTTTCGACAAGCGGATATTCCGAAGCGTCTAATCCCTGGAACGATTGTTCTTGGAGCAGTAACGTTTACAATGGATGCGCTACCTGGATCACCACAAATTCAAAACGTAATACCTACAACCTTTTTTAAAACGGACATTTATGCTGCGCCGATACTTGGTATTGTAGGGGCAATTTTTGTTCTTACATTAGGTTTACTATATTTAGAGAGTAGACGTAAGAAGGCAAAAGCCGCAGGAGAAGGGTATTTTGGTTTTAACGATGGAAATTCTGAAATGGCAGCATCTTTACAATTAGAACAAAAAGATATGCCGATACTAAGCGGTATTGAAATCACAAGAGTGCAACAGGTGATTGCGTTTGTACCACTTATTTTAGTAGGTGTAATGAATAAAGTTTTCACAATCATGATACCGAAGTGGTATCCGAATGGCTTTGATTTCTCAGCTATTGGTATGAAAGCATTTGGAAAGGTTGAATTAAGTGCAGTAGTTGGAATTTGGTCTGTAGAATTGGCACTTATTATAGGGATTCTATCAACACTTTTATTATATTGGAAACGGGTAGTAACTGGATTTCAAGCTGGTTTGAATACAAGTATTGGTGGAGCGCTACTTGCAACAATGAATACAGGAGCTGAGTTTGGGTTTGGTGGTGTTATTGCCGCACTTCCTGGCTTTGCGATAATGAGAGATGGCATCTCTGCAACGTTTACTAACCCATTAGTAAATGGAGCAGTAACGACGAATATTTTAGCTGGAATTACAGGTTCAGCATCAGGCGGAATGGGAATTGTGTTAAGTGCGATGGGGGATAAATTTATTGCTGCAGCAACGCAATATAACATTCCATTAGAAGTTATGCACCGCATTGTATCAATGGCGTCAGGTGGAATGGATACATTGCCGCATAATGGTGCAATTATTACAATATTGACGGTAACGGGATTAACACATAAGCAATCATATAAAGATATTTTTGCTATTACAGTTTTGAAAACGGTTGCTGTATTTGCAGTCATCGCGTTCTATACTTTAACAGGAATCTATTAATAAGAGTTAATATACGAAAAGAAAATATTCATTAGGATAAGAAGGGGTGGAGTACTTGCAAGAAGTTGCTGAATTTCGTATGCCGAAGTCTGTATTATATGGGAGAAATTCGCTTGAAAAACTAGGGGAGCAATCAAAAAAGTTAGGGAAAAGGGCTTTTATTGTGAGTGATACAATTATGGAGAAATTAGGGTATGTTGAAAGTTGTATTACGCAATTAAATGCGAAAGGGATTACTGTTAGTACATACAATAAAGTGAACGCTGAGCCTACAAATATACACGTATTAGAAGCTTTATCTATTTGTAAAGAAGGGAAATGTGATTTTATTATCGGTATCGGCGGAGGAAGTTGTATTGATGTTGCGAAAGCAATTGCAGTGTTATATACAAATGGTGGGGAAATTGAAGATTACGTACAAAAGGATGTTGAAATAGAAAAAGATCCGCTACCGCTTATCGCAATTCCAACAACTTCTGGTACTGGATCGGAAGTAACAAGTGTAGTAGTAATTACGAATAAAAAAACGGATGTAAAAATGATGATAAAGCATCCGAATTTCACTCCACAAGTAGCGATTATTGACCCGATTTTAACACGTTCGTTACCACCTCATATTACTGCAGCAACAGGGATAGATGCATTATGTCATGCAATTGAAGCTTATTTTTCTAAAGTTTCACAACCTCTTACAGATGTTCTTGCTCTGTCGGCTATTGAAAGCATTATGAAATATTTACGTATCGCATATGAAGATGGAGATAATATGGAAGCAAGGGAAGCAATGATGATTGCTTCATTGCAAGCTGGGATTGCTTTTTCAAATGCATCTGTTACATTAGTGCATGGTATGTCTCGTCCAGTGGGAGCATTATTCCATGTACCACATGGAATATCGAATGCAATACTATTACCTACAGTTTTAGAATATACAAAAGCGAAAGCAGTAAGAAGGTTAGCTGACATAGGACATAACTTAAACAAAGATTTATATTCTCATTCTGAAGAAGAAGTAGCCAACTACACGATTGCTGAAATTAAGAAACTTTGCTTTGATCTTCGTATTCCTAATTTAAGAGAATACGGAATTGGGGAAGTTGAATTTGAAAATGCTATTTCTAAAATGGCGAAAGATGCTATTGCAAGTGGTAGCCCAAGCAATAACCCGAGAGTTCCATCATATGAAGAAATAAAAGAATTGTATCGCAAATGTTTTGATTATCAATATGAGTCTACTACAAGAGTTGTTTTCTGAATATTCTATAATTATTTCCGTGGAAATGAATAATATTCCTATACATTCGATCGCATATATTAGGATGGGGATTTGATTTATTATAGTAATGAAACGTTATTTATTGTGTATAAATTACATTATGAATTGTGTGTTTGAAAATATTATTTAAAAGGAGAATATATGAAATTAATAGGTCTTATTGGCGGAATGAGCTGGGAGTCATCTACTGAGTATTACAAAATGATAAATGAAGAAGTAAAAATGAGATTAGGTGGATTACATTCAGCGAAATGTCTACTTTACAGTGTTGACTTTGAAGAAATTGAGCGATATCAATCTGAAGGGGATTGGGATAAAGCGGGAGAAGTATTGGGAAATGCAGCTTCTTCTTTGGAGAAGGGTGGTGCTGATTTTATAATAGTTTGTACAAATACAATGCATAAAGTTATTAAGCATATAAAAAATAGAATCAGCATCCCAATATTACATATTGCTGATGCAACAGCGAAGGAAATAAAACAACATGGAATTCAATCAGTTGGTCTACTCGGGACAAAATACACGATGGAGCAGGATTTCTATAAATTACGTATAGAAGAAAATGATATAAAAGTAATCGTACCAACAGAAGAAGATAGAGAGACAGTAAATAAAATAATATATAACGAATTATGCTTAGGAAAAATAAACCAACAATCAAGAGAATATTTTAAAAGTGTAATGGAAGATTTAGTGCAAAGAGGGGCAAAAGGCATAATATTAGGGTGTACGGAAATAGGGCTATTAGTAAAACAGGAAGATTCAATAGTTCCTTTATTTGATACAGCCCGCATACACGCAATTGAAGCTGTGAATATGTCTTTAATAAGTAAAGATAATTTTATTATGTAAACAATGACCGTGTGAGTGGAAAATGTTCAGAAAATATTTTATAATGTAAGTGGTTACATTCAAGGGGGAATGCGGATGTTTTCAGTTCAACCAATCGCATTTGTACATAATGAAAGAAAGGAAATAAAAGATGATGAGTGGGGAGATGTAAGATCCTGTATTACTTTAACTGATATGTATACTGAGGAAAGTATACAAGGGGTTGAAGACTTTTCTCATATTGAAGTTATTTTCTATTTTCATAAAGTAACAGATGAACAAATTCAGTATTCTGCTAGACACCCTAGAAATAATAGTAATTATCCAAAAGTAGGGATTTTTGCACAGCGTGGAAAAAATCGCCCGAACCGACTAGGAGCGACAGTTGTTAAAGTGATAAGAAGAGATAGAAAAACAATCGTTGTTGAAGGATTAGACGCAATCGATGGTACACCTATATTGGATATTAAGCCTGTTATGAAAGAATTTATACCGAGAGAAGAAATAAAGCAGCCTGAATGGGCAACGGATATTATGAAACAATATTGGAAGGGGAATACAGTAAAATGAGAATATATGAGGCAACAATTGCAGATTTAGATGGACTAGCATCGGTTTTTAATAATTATCGCGTATTTTATCGACAAGATTCCGATATTGAAGGAGCAAAAGTATTTTTACGAAATCGAATCGAGAGAAAAGAATCCATTATTTTCGTGGCAGTTGAAGATGGAGAATATATCGGGTTCACGCAACTATATCCATCATTTTCTTCTATTTCGATGAAAGAGTTATGGATTTTAAATGATCTGTTTGTACAACAGGCGAAGCGCGGAGCTGGAACAGGTAAAAAATTATTAGAGGCCGCAAAAGAATTCGCATTAGAAAATGGTGCAAAAGGTGTAAAATTACAAACAGAGATTGATAATTTATCAGCACAGCGATTATACGCTGAAAATGGTTATTTGAGAGATAATCGTTATTTCCATTATGAATTAACTTTTTGAAATATACATAGTTAAATGAGACGTTTTCAAAGTGAAGACGTCTCATTTAATTTTTTATTGATGATTTAAAATCCAATTTGTAGCATCTTCAAAGTTTTCTGCAATGTAGTTTGGTTCAATATGTGCCCATTTATCTCGGAACGTATGTAAAGCATCATATCCAGCACCAGTTCGAACCAATATAGTCGTTGCATTTACTTTTGCCCCAGCAACAATATCCGTCCAGCGATCACCGATTACAGCGCATTTTGTTAAATCAAGCCCATGTTTTTCCGCTGCTTGTAGGAGCATACCTGTGCTCGGTTTGCGACATTCACATCCATCACCATGTTTATGAGGGCAAAGGTAAATATCATCAAAACCAAACTCTTTTAATTCTTTCGTAAAATCATTCACGGTCGCTAGTCCATCTGCGATACCTGGTTGATTTGTAAAAGAGAAAAGCTTTATATTTTTTGCTTTTAATTTTTGTAGAGATTCTTTCGTAAAAGGAAATAATGTGAAAGAACCTGGATAATGTATTGTAGTATCACCACCAATTGTTCCGTCACGATCAATGAATATCGCTTCAATGTTTGTCATAGTTATAGTCCTTTCTTTGTACCAGTAGTTTAAAAATATTTTACAAATCGATACCCATTTACTTCATAGCCCAATTTTTCATAAAAGGGGTGTGCTTCTTTGCGGTTCATTCCACTAACAAGCCAAGTACCAATACAGTCATGCTCTTTTGCTAATTGTTCTGCATAATCCATTAACACTTGTCCAATACCTTTTCGACGTATTGTAGAATCAACACTAATAATTGAAATTTCTCCATAACGAGTTACATCTTCTAAATTTTCACGTATACGAAATCCTAGTAATCCAAAAATAGTATTATCTTCCTCATATACATATAAAAAATCAAAAGGGCTCATTTTTACGAATTGTAGACGATTCTTCATATCTTCATTAGAGATAGAGGATCCTTTTAATTCTTTTGTAAGAGAACAAAGTGAATCTATATCATCTATAGTCGCTTCACGAATTTGAACTGACATATGATCAACCCCATTTACTTTAAAATCTTCAAACATTAAATATTCTGTTAAAGTGTTTTTTTTCCTGCTACCGAAACAAATATTTTAGAAATGATATAATACTATATTAAGAGGGATATGTTATCATTTTCCTTGATTGTATTGTAAATGGAAAGAAGGGGAATGTATGCTAGAAGTGAATATTCGCTCAGCAGGATATGAAATAGGAGAAAAGACAGTTCACGATATTGCATTTGCAATTGAAAAAGGCGAGTTAGTTGCTCTTATTGGCGCAAATGGCGCAGGAAAGAGTACGACAATTAAATCGATGCTCGGTTTGCTAGTCAATATGGATGGTGAAATTTCGTTTGGTGAAAAGAAAAATCCATATGCATATGTACCGGAGCACCCCACTTATTATGATTACTTAACTTTGTGGGAACATATTGAATTGCTAATGGCTGCCCGTGGAAATGAAGTGAGAAATTGGGAGGACAAAGCAAGGGAATTATTACATACGTTTCGAATGGAAAAACATATACACGAATACATATCAAAGTTTTCAAAAGGTATGAAACAAAAGTCGATGCTTATATTAGCATTTTTAACAGAGCCAGATTTTTATATTATTGATGAGCCTTTTATCGGTTTAGATCCAGTAGCTACGAAAGAATTTTTGAATTACTTATATAAAGAAAAAGAGCGAGGAGCTGGAATTTTACTTTGTACACACGTACTAGATACTGCAGAAAGGATTTGTGAAAGGTTTTTGCTTATTTCGAAAGGGACATTAGTAGCAGATGGGAAATTAGACAAAATCCAAACATTAGCAGAAATGCCAAGGAGTCCATTGTTAGACTGTTTTGATGCAATTGTAAGGCGGGAACAGCATGATTAAACAACAGTTTAATAAAAGGTTACGTCATGAATTGCAAAGAAAATGGAAGTCGATTCGTTCTGTTACAGATTGGACAGTCGCATTATATATTATTATTCCAGCACTTATATTTGCGGGGATTTACTATCGTTCACTATGGATGAAAGAATTATCGATGGAAGAGACCGTTTATTTTGGATTAGGCTTACTCGCGTTTTATTTTGTCACATTTTCAAGAGGAGTTCGCTCGTTTTTTGAGCAAGCAGATAGCTTATTTTTAATTTCGTATCCAAATCATATGCAAAAATTAATGAGGTTTGGCATGATGTATACGTTTATCCGGATTGCAATAACGAACGTAATTGTAATATTTATTATGTTACCTATATTGATGAAAAGTATGGGAGCGACAAGTATACAAATCGTACTATTTTGGATTTTCTTTACTGTTTTTCGATTTACGCTATCGTTGTTGATGAGATTCATAAATGTACGTGTGGGGAAACGATGGGTTTTATGGATAGTAAAAGATGTTGTATTTTCTATTAGCTTAATTTTTTTTGGAATCAGTATATTTTTTATTTATAAAAATCCGTTGTACTCAGTATTATTTATCGGTCTAGCAGCTTTACTTACTGTAGTCTTAGTAAAAGAAAAGATGAATTATAAAAAATTCTTTTTTAAAGAAGTTGAGAAAGAAAAAGAAGAAAGTATGCGCTGGACTGTAGGGATTATGCAGGTTGGTGGTCATGCAGCTAAACCGAGTAGTTCGAATAAAAAACCATGGATGTTTCCTCGTTCTAAAAAGATATTAGGAAAAAAATCTGATTCGCGTATTGTAGAAGCTTTTTTAAAAGAATTTTTGCGTACAAGTAGTGCTTTCATGTTTTATATTCAAATTGTATGTATAAGTACTGTAAGTATTATCGTGACTCCGAAGTGGATAACAGCTATTATTCTTGTATTTGCTTTAGTTGCTATTTCTCGCTATGCACGTGATTATTGGAATGAATTTACGAAGAGAATGTTTCTACATTTATATTGTGACGAAGGAGAATTACTATTATTAAGATGGAAGGCGGATCGTTATTTGCTCTTTCCAACCGTATTCATATACGGGACGGTCATCCTTTCTCAGTTTTATTTATTGCCAGCAGTAATAATTGGGTTTATTTTTATAGTATTCATTGGTTGGATTGTATTTTTACCATAGAAAAAGAGCCGGAAACGGCTCTTTTTCTAGTCTGTAACACACTGATAAATAAAATATACTAAAAGGAGTATGCTTGCGGCGGAGTACAGGGCATCTAAAGTCATCTGATCGCCTCCTCGTTGTTGTATATATAGTGTATGAAATCTTACAATTTCATATTCAAGTGAAAAATATGTGAACGTTAACAAAATTGTAAAGTGCAAAAATTACAATCATTTTGTATAATAGAAGAAACAATCGTTATATAAAATATAATGAGCGAAAGGGGAGGGAACATAAATGCCAAATTGGTTTAGAAAAACCTTAGTCGCATTAATTACCGTATTTACATTTGGTTTAGTGACGCCTCCTTCCATATTACTTGATAATGCCAAAGCTGCGGACAAGCCTACGAGCACAGCTGGGCAACAAAATTTGGAGAGTACGTCCTATACATATGAAGAAACGAATGATAGGTTAACCACCGATACCTTTATTAATTATGCGATGCAAGAAGCAGAGAAGCAATCTATGCAAAAATTCGGCTCTAAAATTGGGCCTGTAATTGAAGATGAATTTAAAGATGTTGTATTACCTAAAATTGAAGAGGCAATTGCAGAACTTGCCAATGATGTGCCAGAAGAATCGTTACAATCATTAGCGATTTCTCAAAGACCGGCTGGCGGAAATAATGAAAAGATTTTTCATGTTTATGACACGAAATCAGGAAATGACTTACTGCGATTTCATGTGAGGAGAGATCATCCACCGCAAGATGGATATTATTTTAATTTCCACTATCATCGTTTTGATGATGGATACTCAGGACACCATGAGTTAGGAAATATTTATTGGAATACGAATGTACCGCCGAAATGGCTGTCTTAAAGAAGAACAAGAGAAAATCTTGTTCTTTTTTTATATTTATGAAAGGGGAAGACATTTCTGTTGTTGAATAACATATGTTTAGGAAAAAAAGCAAAGGGAGTATGGGAATGCAAAAATACATTGTTTTTGATTTTGACGGCACATTAGTAGATTCACAAAATATATTTGTACCAATTTATAATCAACTTGCTGAAAAGCACGGATATAAAACGGTAAGGGAAGAAGAAATTGAGTATTTACGTAAATTAACGATGCCAGAGAGATGTAAAAATCTTGATGTACCACTGTATAAACTACCGATATTAGCGCTGGAGTTTTATAAATTGTATCAACCTGCTATAAAAGATCTCGTTTTGTTCCATGGGATGAAAGATGTATTAGATGAACTACATAAAAAAGGCTACGGAATTGCAGTCATATCATCGAACTCAGAAGAGCATATTCGGGCATTTTTACACAATAATGATATAGAAAATATACAGGAAGTGTATTGTTCTAAAAATTTGTTTGGTAAAGATAAAATGATAAAAAGATTTTTAAAATCGAAAAAGCTAACAGAACAAGATATGTTGTATGTCGGTGATGAACAACGTGATATAGCAGCTTGTAAAAAAGCTGGTGTAAATGTAATTTGGGTTTCTTGGGGATATGACGTTATTGAAACGGTAAAAGGGGATGCGCCAGATTATATGGTCAATACGCCAATGGAAATAATGCAAGTAGTACAGGGAGCGCATTCTTAATATGAATACACTTCGAGCAGGTATTCATCATATTGAATTTTGGGTAGCAAATTTAGAGGAGTCTATTTCTTTTTACGATATGTTGTTTTCAATAATTGGATGGAGAAAATTAAGCGAAGGAGCATATAGTACGGGAGAAAGTGAAATATATTTTAAAGAAGTAGACGAGGAAAATTGTAAGGACGTTAGGACCGAGACATATTTGTTATCAAGCTATTAATAGAAAAGTAGTTGATGAGGTATCGGGATTTTTAGTCGATACTAATGTGAAGATTATATGTGGTTCTATCGAAATAAAGCATTATTCGGATGGGTACTATACAATAGACTTTTATGACCCGAATGGTTTTATTGTAAAGGTTGCGTATACACCGAATGCGGAAATGTAAGGGGAATAGACATGAAGACAATTACAGCATGGCAAAACAATATACAAATAGTAAAAGATGCAGTGGATATTGAAGAAATTTCTAAAGGGTTCTCACCTGATAAGAAATATATAATTACGAGTGCGAGTAATGAAAAATATTTATTGCGGACAGGCGATATAAAAGAGTATGAAAGAAAGAAAATAGAGTTTCAAATTTTAAATGAAATGCAGGAACGAAACGTGCAGGTACAAAGACCAATTGAACTTAGCATATTGGAAGAAGAAGGTTTATGCTATAGTGTTTTTTCATATTTAGAGGGGGAAGATGCGAAAAAGCTGTTGCCTACATATACGCCAAAAGAACAATATGAAATTGGTATAGAAGCAGGAAAAGATTTAGCAAAAATGCATACATATGAAGCTCCTAATGATATACTTCCATGGTATGAAAGAGCAATGAAAAAACATAGTAAATATTTAGAGGCATATAAAACATGTGGAATAAACATAAAAAATGATGATAAAATTATAAAGTTTATTGAAGAAAATGAAATATATTTAAAGAACCGCCCAAATCGATTTCAACACGATGATTTTCATTTAGAAAATATAATTGTACGGGATGAGAAATATGTAGGTGTTATTGATTTTAATGGCTATGATTGGGGCGATCCACTGCATGATTTTGTAAAGATTGCATTATTTGCAAGAGACGTTAGTATCCCGTATTCAATCGGACAAATAGAAGGATACTTTAATGGTAGAATACCAGAGGAGTTTTGGAAATTATATGCGGTGTACGTTGGCATGACGGTTTTCTCTTCAGTTGTTTGGTGTTTACGAGCAGCGCCGCATATGTTAGATGATATGTTAGAACGTCTTACTATCGTTTTAGAGGATCATAAAAACTTTGAATTATCGAAGCCGATTTGGTTTGATAGTGAAATGATGAATAGAAAATAAGGATAGTAGGTGGGAAATCTCACACCTGCTATTTGTAAATAACTCATGAGATGGTCTCTTTACATACTATATATGTAGTTTTTTTATGAAGGAATGAAAACCTTGATGTCTCCATTATAATAAAAAAAGGGAGTGAATTATTGAAAATCAGGCAAGGCAAATATGAAGAAATAAAATTACGCGATAGAATCCCAGGAATGGTTGAATATATAGAGGACACAATGTTACCTACTGGTTTTCACTATTATATTCCTCCTCACTGGCATAGAAGTATTGAAATTAGCCTAGTCGTATATGGAGACGTTTTCTTGTATGTGAATGGGCAAAAAAAGAAAGTATCTGCTGGCGAATTTATTTTTGTAAATAGTGGAGATGTTCATGAATTTGAAAAAGTTGAAGATACAAGTTGTGCAGTAATGATGTTAATTATTTCTTATGAATTTCTTAAAGAGCTAAATGAAGATTTTGATAAATATAGATTCAATATAAAGGAATCAGTTGTTCAGAAAACTAATCTCCAGCGAATGTTTTATGAATTAAAGGGGTTAGTCACAAATTCTGATGATTTAACTTACATAAAAATTAATAGTTTAATTTATGAAATTGTTTATATTCTATTGCGATATTGCAAAGATGGGGAGAATATTGACAATGATTTTCAACTTGGAAATAGACAGAAAGAAATGATTACGTATATTTACAAACATTATGATGAGGAACTAAAACTGAAAGATGTGGCTAAACATTTTTTTGTAAGTGAAGAACATTTTTCACGTATGTTTAAAAAATCATTCGGATCAAATTTCACCACTTTTTTAACGAGATACAGGCTCTATAAAGCGTATGAAGATATTATTAGAAGTACAAATTCTATACAAGATATAGCACTGAAACATGGATTTCCAAATGTGAAATCATTTATTTCACAGTTTAAAGACAAATATGGATATACACCATTACAGTATAGGAAAAATATCATATCAAAAAATGACTATAATCGAATCAAATATGAACAACAATAAAAATACGTTCCATGGTACATTTTGTACATGGAACGTATTTTTATTTAGTAAACGGGAAGCTATATAATCCTGAATAATGAAAGCGCTTGAATTTAGAGGAGAGAAATATTAGATGACTAGAAAATATGACTTAGACTTATTAGAACAAATTCAAGAAAAACAAGAAACCATCAATGTGCAGGGGGCAAAAGTCTTAGTAAAAAACATACCAGATTGCGATGAAAAAGGAGCGATGGATCCACGCCTTTATAAGGATACGAAGGTTCAAATGAATGTAATGAGGTTTATGCCTAAAAATATGATGAAAATGGATGCTTCTGAAAAATCGGTAAAGAATATGCGAAAACAATTTAATGGAATTAAAAGTGTTCCAATTGTCACTAAAGACATAAATATTGCGCATAAAACAGTGAAAGCGGAAGATGGCTATGATATACCTATAAGAATTTATAACAGTAGTACTAAACGAGAGAATGCACCAATTTTATACTTTATTCATGGTGGCGGATTTATGGCGGGATCACCTGATGTGGTAGAAGAACTTGTGAAATTGATAGTAGAAAAAACAGATATACTAGCCGTTTCTGTGGATTATCGATTAGCTCCAGAAAATCCTTTTCCAACTGGGCATACAGATTGTTACACTACTTTAAAGTGGATTTATGAGAATGCTGGCACATTAGGCGGTGATAAGAATAATATCTTTGTAGCAGGTGATAGTGCAGGAGGGAACTTAACACAGTATTGTACAACTAAAGATTTGGAAGATGGTAGGAAGTACGTGAAGGGACAGTTGCTACTGTATCCTACAATTAACATGTGTGATTATGAAGATGAGTTTTATTCTTGGAGTATAGATAAATATGAAATTGCTCCAAAGTATAAAAAAGGATTAGAAAAAATGCTTAATATTATGCATTCAATGGTTGGAGGTATGTCAGAAGTACTTGGTACGAAAGAAATTAATTCTAAGTATTTAAGTCCATATGTTGATGTATCCCCAGACTATCCAAGTACATTTATTACGGTAGGAGAGCATGATTTTTTAATGATAGAATGCTTAGCTTATGCAGCTAAATTAACTAACAAAGGAGTTGATACCGAAACAGTTCTTTATCGTGGTTTAGGGCACGCTTATGGAGATAACGTAGGTGTCTATCCTCAAAGTGAAGATTTAGCAATTGAAATGGGGAATTTTATATTAAAGCATAGTGGAAAGTAGGGAGCATGATGAAAAATAGAAAAGTGATATTAATTGCTAGCTTTGCTATTTTACTATGTATCTTTGCATTTACAGACTTACAAATATCCAATAGTTTATATGAACCAACTAATAAGATTGCTCTTTTTTTACATGCTAAAGGAGTATTTTGAGCTTATATAATGATGAATGGTTTGAGTAGTACTAAAGTGTTATTTGTTTAATTAGATAAATAAATTAATGGTTTTAGATGAAATTTCTACTTGTGAAAAAATAGAGAGAAGCGAAAGCTTCCCTCTATGAAATTAACTATTCAATTTTAGTAAATGTAAGCGGCTGAGTACTTAGCATAGCGGGCACATGTAACTGAAGTGATGGGAATTCACCATTCACATTCATTTCATATGCAAATAATAGATTCATTTTTGCTTGGAACAAGTCAACTGGTGCGGAGAAAATGTCGTAATGATGATGCTGTAATTGAATCTCCATCTCCATAAATTGTACGTGTAATGAATCATCCCGTTTATATACTTGTAATGCTCCATAAGCAGGATGTTCAAAAGTACCAGTATAATCCTCTAACTTGTGAGAAGGTGCAGTCCCTTTAATTTGTTCAGGAAGGGATTCAGTTGCTTCTTTCATCATTTCCTTCATTTTTTCAGTATCTTCAACAGCACGTTTATGCCAATCGATGCCTTCTAATTCAAGTAGATCGTCATAAATTTGGTTAGCAAGATAAGTAGGGAGTAATGTGCTTCCGGCATTCGTTAAAATGACAAGGCCTACATTTTCTTTTGGCATGAATGAAACAAGTGCCGAAAATCCATCAATATTACCGCCATGATGAATCACTTTATTACCACGATAAGCGCTAATAAACCAACCAAGGCCGTAACTATTTAATGGAGATTCAGGGAGTGATAGAACTGGTTGATCTGGAATGGAATTGTGTGGTGTATACATTTGTTGTAATAATTCAGAGGAGATTAATTCATGATCTCCAAACTTTCCTTCGTTTAAGTGAAGAAGTACCCAATTTGCCATATCTTCAATTGTAGAATTAATGCATCCAGCAGCGCCAACTGTATCGATATTACGGAATGGAACTTCTTTTATTTCACCGTCATTTTCCATGTAAGGTAAAGCATAATCGTCTGTATTTTGTGAGTCTGTAACAGAGAAGTTTGTATGACTCATATTTAAAGGTTCTAAAATATGATCTGTAACGTATTGCTCCCACGTTTGATTCGTAATATTTTCCACAATATAACTAATTGTCGCATACATTAAGTTGTTGTATAAAAATGCTGTGCGGAACGGTGCATCAAGTGATAAATGTTTTATTTTTTCAACAAGATCTTTTCGAGTTAAGGAAGAACTGTACCAAAGAGCATCGTGACGACTTACCCCAGTACGATGAGAAGCCAAATCTCGTCCTGTAACTTGCGAATTAGCGAGTATATCGGATAGAGAGAAGTTAGGTACGTAAGATTGGACAGGGGTATCCCAATTAAATTTTTTTTGCTGTGCTAGTAAGCTTAATGAAAGTGTCCCGAATGCTTTCGTTGCGGAACCGATTGCGAATCGTGTCTGCGGAGTAACAGCCTCTTTTTTCTCTATGTTTCGATAGCCAAAACCTTCTGAAATAATTACTTCGCCATCTTTTATAACAGCTATAGCAGCGCCAGGAACGTTTAAATCCTTCATCATCTTCTCAACCTTATGTTGTAACGTACTTAAAACAGGAGTTTTGATTTTAGACATGCTTTCAACCTCCAAATATAATTTTTATGTTCCGCACTATACTTTCTGTAATAGAAAAGTGAAACCCTTTTTAAATACAGAAAGTTAATAATTTTGTAAGAATAAATGAAATTATTATTTATTTAGAATTTTATTTTTATTATAATTAATTTAAATTGGATTTGAGAAGAGAGGGTGAAAAAGCGTGCTAACAATAAAGAAAATACTTTGCGATAATAAAATTAATCCGGTAGGCATAGATTCAAAAGCTGTTAAAATTAGTTGGCAGCTTGAGTCGAATAACCGAAATGTCAAACAACGTGCTTATCAATTGCAAGTTGCGAAGGATAAAGATTTTGAAAATATAGTATTTGATTCACAGAAAGTAGAAACAGATCAAAGTTTACATATACCGATCAATTCCTTTCTATATAGAACGGAGACACGCTATTTTTACCGAGTGAAGGTGTGGGATAATCATGAAGAAGAGTCATCTTGGTCAAAAGTAGCATTTTGGGAGACTGGATTACAAAGTGACAATTGGACGGGAAACTGGATTGCTGCAAAAAAAGAGCGAACACAAGTTATGTCCTTTAATAAAAATATTTTTATTAAAAAATTAGTAAAAAAAGCACGTTTATATATAACAAGTTTAGGATTATATGAGGCTGCTATAAATGGAGAGCGTATTGGAGAGAGTTACTTTACTCCTGGATGGACAAGTTATGATAAGAGAGTATTGTATCAAACGTTTGATATAACGCATTTATTAAAGGATGAGCACAATGCTATTTCTGTACTGGTAGGTAATGGATGGTTTAAAGGACCGCTTACAATGCATCATGTACGTAATTATTACGGGGAAAGACGTGCGATTATTGCTCAAATACATATAACGTATGAGGATGGAACGAAAGAAAAAATTGTAACAGACGAAACGTGGAAGGTAGAAAAAAGCCCTATTTTGTATTCTGAAATTTATGAAGGAGAAGTTTACGACGCTAGGTTAGAAGAAAGTGGGCAAGAGTTAGAGAATGTGGAAGTAATTGGTCATTCTAAACGAATAATTGTTGCACAAGAAAACGAATCGATTCGTAAAATGAAAATTATAAAACCAATCTCTATTTCAAAACTACCAAATCATGAGTGGCTCATTGACATGGGACAAAATATGGTGGGATGGGTGCGATTTACAGTTCGTCATGTTTATAGTGGACAAAAGATAGAATTACAACATGCTGAAATATTAAATAAAGACGGTAGTTTTTATACTGGAAATCTCCGAAAGGCAAAACAAAAAATAGTGTATATAGCAAAAGGAGAAGCTGAGGAAAAGTTTGAGCCTCATTTTACATATCAAGGTTTTAGGTATGTGAAAATAAGTGGATTAACCCAACCACCTCAAATAACAGATTTTGAGGGGATTGTATTGCATACTGATATGGAAAAAGCGACTGAGTTCGAAACGTCCAATCCATTAATCAATCAGCTTCATCATAATGTGGAATGGTCCCAAAGAGGTAACTTCTTTGATGTGCCAACAGATTGTCCACAGCGTGATGATCGACTTGGATGGACAGGAGATGCACAAATGTTCATCGGGACAGCTACACAAATCATGAATGTTCAATCGTTCTTTAAGAAATGGCTCCAAGATTTATCGTTAGATCAAAATGTTAACGGAGCTGTGCCTTTAGTTATTCCAGATGCGTTTGGAAAAAGAGCGGATTTTGATCTTGATACTTCTGGAGGTTGGGGCGATGCAGCCATTATTTGTCCGTGGGTTCATTATTTGCATTACGGGGATTTATCGATTTTAAAAGAACAATATGACAGTATGAAGAAGTATATAGATTACATACGTTCACAAGGTGATAACGAGTATACATGGGATACAGGTTATCATTTAGGAGATTGGCTTGCATTAGATACGAAACCAGATGTGTATGAAGGCGGAACAGACAAGTATTTTATTGCGACGGCTTTCTATGCGTATTCTACATCGCTTTTACAAAGAATTGCTGGGATTTTAGGTGAAAATACAGATGCTAGGTTTTATGAAGAGTTACACGCAAATATTGTTCAAGCATTTCAAAATGAATTCGTTACACCAAATGGTAGATTAATTTCAGATACCCAAACTGCCCATGTATTGGTGCTGTTGCTTGAATTAATAAATGATAATGTGAAGGAGAAAGTATTTAATCGCTTAATTGTGCTTTTAAAAGAAAATAAAAATCATTTAACAACTGGTTTTATTGGAACTCCGTACTTGAATTTAATATTAAGCAAGTTTAACCGTCACGACCTTGCTTGTAAGCTTCTATTTCATGAAGATTATCCCTCTTGGTTATATCAAGTGAAGAAAGGAGCTACAACCATTTGGGAACATTGGGATGGTGTGAAAGAAGATGGAACACTTTGGAAGGATAGCATGAATTCTTATAATCATTACGCATACGGTTCTATTGTTGAATGGATATACCGATATATTGTTGGGTTAGAAGTGAATGAAACAAAGCCTGCATATAAACATTTTTATATCCAGCCTCATTTTGATTCCAATCTAGAATGGATTAATATAAAGCGTGAAACAGCGTATGGAGAAATTAAAATTGATTGGCGTGTAGAACATGAACAAGCTATATTAAATGTCTCAGTACCGGCAAATACTACAGCAACGTTACGAATTCAGGAAGCTGAATGGGAAACGAGAGATAGGATTGAAAAGGAACTAGGATCGGGCGATTATGAATTTACATTTTGTAAGAAAATAAATGAGGTAGAATTCTGTTAATATAGAAATGTTTTTTATTAATTTGGATTATTAAATTCACTGTTTTTCATGTTATGATAAATTGCATATAAGATTGAAAGAAGGTTTTCTTACATATGAAACATGCTGAATATGAATACTTAAATTTATGCCGTCATGTAATGGAGCACGGTACGAAGAAAGAAGATCGTACGGGGACAGGTACTGTATCTGTATTTGGTTACCAAATGCGTTTCGATCTAAGTAAAGGATTTCCTTTATTAACGACTAAGAGAGTCCCATTTCGCCTTGTAGCAAGTGAACTGCTTTGGTTTATGAAAGGTGATACAAATATTCGTTATTTATTGCAACATAATAATAATATTTGGAATGAATGGGCGTTTAAGAGCTGGGTAGAAAGTGACGAATATAAAGGTCCTGATATGACAGATTTCGGTCTTCGCTCTCAACAAGATGAGGAATTTAAGAAGCAATACGATGAGCAAATGGAATTGTTTAAAAAGAACGTTCTAGAAGATGATGATTTTTCGAATAAATATGGTTATTTAGGAGACGTATACGGAAAGCAATGGCGTGCTTGGAAAACGACAGCTGGTGAAACGCTTGATCAACTAAAAGATGTAATTGAAATGATTAAAAAAACGCCAGATTCACGTCGACTAATTGTTTCTGCTTGGAATCCTGAGTATGTACCAAGCATGGCTTTACCGCCTTGTCATACGCTATTCCAGTTTTATGTAGCAGATGGAAAGCTTTCTTGTCAGTTATATCAAAGAAGCGGTGACATATTCCTTGGGATTCCATTTAACATCGCAAGCTATTCATTACTAACACATTTAATTGCACATGAATGTGGTCTTGAAGTTGGCGAGTTTGTTCATACAATTGGTGATGCACATATTTATACGAATCATTTTGAACAAGTAGAAAAACAGTTGGCACGTGAACCACGTCCATTCCCGAAACTTACATTAAATCCAGATGTAAAATCTGTGTTCGATTTTGAAATGGAAGATTTAACGATTGAAGGATACGATCCACACCCAGCAATTAAAGCACCGGTTGCAGTGTAATTGTAGAGGAGATGAAAAGAATGATTATTTCATTTATGGTCGCAATGGACGAGAATAGAGTAATTGGGAAAGATAATAACTTACCTTGGCGTTTACCTAGTGAATTACAATACGTGAAGAAAACGACGATGGGCCACCCGCTTATTATGGGAAGAAAAAACTATGAAGCGATTGGTAGACCATTGCCTGGAAGACGTAATATTATTGTAACTCGTAATGAAGGGTATCATGTAGAAGGCTGCGAAGTAGCTCATACTGTAGAAGAAGTGTTTGAACTATGTAAAAATGAAGAAGAGATTTTTATTTTTGGCGGAGCGCAAATTTATGATCTCTTTTTACCTTATGTAGACAAGTTATATATAACAAAAATCCACCACGCATTTGAAGGAGACACATTCTTCCCAGAAATGGATATGACAAATTGGAAAGAGATTTTTGTAGAACAAGGTTTAACGGATGAAAAAAATCCGTATACGTATTATTACCATGTATACGAGAAACAACAATAATAATAATAATAATTGATGTGAGTATTCGCATCAATTTTTTTATTTGTATTTATAAATGTAAGTTTATAGATGATATTCGATAGTGCTATAATGAAAGATAGCATGTGAAAAATGCTAAAATTTTCAAAAGTATTAATGTAGAAAGAGGAGGAGAATCGATTGAGAAAGATATGGGGGATTCTATTTCTTTGCTTAACATTCATGTTAGTCGGATGCGGTAAAGAAGAAAAACCACAAGAAGCGTTTGATACATATGCGAAAGCATGGAATAAACAAAAATTTGCAGATATGTATGATCAATTATCAGAAAATGCAAAAAAAGATATTTCAAAGAAAGAGTTTACTGAGAAATATGAAAAGATTTATTCTGGTATCGAAGTGAAAGACTTAAAGGTAGAAACAGGGGAAGTAAAAGAAGATAAAAAAGATGAAGGCCCTGTTCCTTTTAAGGTAAGCATGGATACAGTTGGTGGTAAAATCACTTTTGGCCATGAAGCGAAAATGGTGAAAGAAAAAGATGGAGATAAAGAATCATGGAAAATAGATTGGACTCCTGATTTTATATTCCCAGGCATGACAAAAGATAGTAAAGTGCGTATGCAAACGACAGAGCCAAAACGTGGAGAAATATATGACCGTAACGGTAAATATCTTGCGGTAAATGGTAAAGCTTCTGAAATTGGAATGATTCCAGAAAAATTAGGAGATGCTGCTCCGCAAACGAAGGAAACGATAGCGAAGTTGCTAAATATGTCTGTAGAAGAAATTGATCAAAAACTAGCTGCTAAATGGGTAAAACCAGGGTATCTCGTACCAATTGGAATTTTACCTGAAGGGACAACGCAAAATACGTATCTTGATTTACCTGGTGTTGTAACAAAACCTGTAAATGTTCGTACATATCCGTTAGGGGAAGCTGCAGCTCATCTAACTGGTTATATCGGAAAGGTAAATGCTGAAGATTTAAAAACGCTACAAAAGAAAGGCTATCAAGCTGATGAGCCAGTTGGTAAGGCTGGATTAGAGCAAGTGTTGGAAGAAAAGCTACGCGGTAAAAAGGGTGGCCGTGTCTTTGTAGAAGATGCACAAGGAAAAGAAATTAAAAATTTGGCAAAAACAGATGCTGTTGATGGAGAAAATGTAACTTTAACTATTGATAGTGTTGTTCAAGAAAAAACGTATAATGAAATGAAGGGAGAAGCTGGTTCAAGTGCGGCGATTAATCCGAAAAGTGGAGAAACAATTGCTCTTGTAAGTAGTCCAGCTTATGATCCTAATTTAATTGCACGAGGAACATCGAAAGCACAACGCGAAGCTTGGAATAATGATCCGAAAAAACCAATGACGAATCGTTTTACACAATTATCGGTACCAGGTTCTGTATTTAAGCCAATTACAGCTGCAATTGGTCTTGAAACAAAAACGATTGATCCAAAAGAAGAGTTGAAAATTGAAGGATTGAAATGGACAAAAGATTCTTCTTGGGGTAATTATTATGTAACGCGTGTGAAAGATGCAAATCCGATTGATCTTGATAAGGCAATGAAATACTCGGATAATATTTACTTCGCACAAGAAGCGTTAAAAATTGGAAAAGACAAAATTATGAGTGAAGCGAAAAAATTCGGATTCGATGAGAAATTACCAATTGAATATGGATTCCCAGCTTCTAAAATCGCAAATGATGGTATTAAAAATGATATTCAAATGGCAGACACAGGTTATGGACAAGGACAAGTGTTAATGACTCCTCTTCATTTAGCTTTAACGTATGCGCCAATTGTAAATGATGGAACGATTCCCACGCCGTATATCATTAAAACAGATAAACAACCAAAAGCTTGGAAAGAAAATGTGATTTCTAAAGGAAATCAAGATATATTAAAAACTGCTTTAACAAAAGTAATTAATGATCCAGATGGTACAGGGAAAATTGCTAAAATTGATGGAATGACTCTTGCTGGAAAAACAGGTACAGCGGAATTAAAAGTATCTAAAGAGGCCGAAGGAAAAGAACTAGGCTGGTTCTTTTCCTTCG
>Ga0209130_1000640_pt1 | contig 32741 bp, 29 predicted proteins | sample AraplaMF_Cvi_mLB_FD_184264 | JGI IMG/M metagenome (GOLD analysis project Ga0209130, IMG submission 184264) | Arabidopsis root microbial communities from the University of North Carolina, USA - plate scrape MF_Cvi_mLB (SPAdes) (version 2) | ecosystem: Host-associated > Plants > Roots > Endosphere...
ATTTGTTTTAACGCCATATCTAACGCTGCTTGACGATCACTCATTCAAAATTCCTCCTTAACTGAATTGCTAATCTTATTATACCTATTTTCAATTCAATTTGCCAACAAAAATCGAACATTTATTCGATTTTTTTATTTTCCATTAAATAAAACCGCCTTTATCCGTGAAAAAAGCTAGAAGAGACTTATATCTCTTCTAGCTTTTTATACAAATGATAAAATCCATATTTTACTGAGCGTTCCCTAATTTGTTGACGACTTCCACTTAAATGAAGAGGGAAAACTACAGTTGGTTCATCTTTAATCGCCAGTCCAACAAATACTGTTCCCGGCTCTTTATGTTCTGAAGCATCTGGTCCTGCTACCCCAGTGAAACTAACTCCGATATCCGCTTTTAATAATCCTCTAACATTTTCAGCAAGATAACGAGCACATTCTTGACTAACGGCACCGTCAGTAGACAACACTTCCTCAGGTACATGTAGAACATGCTGCTTCACATCATTATGATAGCAAATGACACCGCCTTTAAATACAGAAGACACACCAGCACTTTCTGTTACTTGATTCCCGAAGAGACCACCCGTTAAACTTTCTGCACACGCTAAAGTTAATCCTTTTTTCTTCAATAACTCTATCGCCTTATTATGAAGAAACTCTTGGTCATATCCGTAGAAAAATTCTCCTACTCTTTCTAAAATCAAATCTTCCGTATGCTGAATGAGTTTCTGTGCTTCATGAACACTTTGATGCTTAGCAGTTAAACGTAATGTCACTTCTCCATCATTCGCAAGCGGAGCGATTGTCGGGTTCGTTTGTCCATCAATCAAATCTTGAACTTTCACTTCTAATTGAGATTCCCCAATCCCGAAGAAGCGAAGCACACGAGAATAAATGTTTTCTCCTGTTGTAAAGTTACGTAAAAAGGGCTCTACATAACTTACATACATCGGCTTCATTTCTTTCGGTGGTCCTGGTAATAAAATATAAACTTTTCCGTTCTTATTTAACCCCATACCAGGCGCCATGCCGTGATCATTCGAAAATACAGTTGCTCCATTTAAAACGAGCGCCTGCTTTTTGTTATTCTCCGTGAATTCGCGACCTGTACGCTTAAAGTAATCGCTTATTGATGCTAATGCCTTTTCATCATATACAAGCTCTTCCCCTAAGCTAGACGCTATTGTTTCCTTCGTCAAATCATCTTTTGTCGGTCCTAATCCACCTGTAAAAATAAGCATGTCCGCGCGCTCTTCTGCAACTTCAATCGCCTGCTGTAATCGAGTGTTATTATCCCCAACTACAGTATGGTAGTACACGTTAATCCCAATTGAAGCTAACTTTTCAGATAAAAACTGGGCGTTTGTATTTGCAATTTGTCCAAGTAACAATTCTGTTCCAACCGCAATAATTTCAGCATTCATCCCAATTCCCCCATAAACTTCTATTTTGAGTTTACAAAAGCAGCTCTATTTTTCCAGAAATAATCCCATCCTGAAATAACAGTAAAAATTAATGCAATCCATATAAAGATATCAGCAACTGGAATATGGATTAAATTTAAAGGTACATCGTGTAATAAGTATGCCGCAATCGCGATAATTTGTGTCCATGTCTTAATTTTCCCTAGTTGATTTGCCGCAACTACTTCTCCTGTTCCAGCAAGTACAAGACGTAAACCAGTTACCGCAAACTCACGGCTTATAATGATAATAACGATCCAAGCAGGTACGTATTGCATCTCAACTAATGTGATAAGTGCTGCTGAAACAAGTAATTTATCAGCTAACGGATCAAGAAACTTCCCTAAGTTTGTTACAAGGTTATACTTTCTTGCATAATGTCCATCAATCCAATCTGTAGCTGAAGCAACAATAAAGATAAGTGCCCCTACTAAATGTTGAATTGGTAAATCAACATCACCAATTGTGTATGAGCCCCAATCAAATGGCGCTAACATAATTACCATAAAAATTGGAATTAAGAAGATTCTAGATATTGTAATTTTATTTGGTAAATTCACAGCTATTCCTCCATCATATCAAAAACATTTGTTCATTGAAAAAAGTCATCGAAGCGATGACTGTTATTGTGCAGGTTGCCCTATCCCTTGGTTTTTTATCACCAATCTTTGGTGAAGTTCTTTTTCTGGATCCAATGGGAAAGCAACCACTTGACCATTCAGTTTAACTTCAACATTCATTGCATTTCCAATATTAAGTCGCACTTCTTTTACTGTTGATAAATCACGTTTTTCTATTTGGCCACCTTGTACTGTAGTGTTTAGAATTTCGTTCCCAGCATCATCTTTAACATCTACATAACTCGCACCTTTACCCGATATTTCCAGTTCTAATGTTTTATTATTATGAATTTCCAAAGTAGATACCTTACCAGTTGTTCCAACTACCTTTATCTCTTGCTGTCCAGTTGGTTGTGCTGGTTGTTCCTCTTTCTTTGGTTCTTCTTTCTTTGCCTCTTCTTTTTTTGGTTCTTCCGCTTTCTCTTCATCTTTCTTCGTATCTAGCGGAGAATTTTTCGCTTTTTGAACTTCAATTTTCTCACTTTGAGCATTTGGAACTTGCCTATCATCTTTTCCAGTTAACGATTGAATAACAAACCAGACTACCACTCCAATTGCAATCACTAATAACGCAATCAAAATTTTCGGCATATGATCTGCAATTGGCCATGATGAAGATTTTTGCATTGTTTCTTGTGTTTTCTGTCCAGTTGATACTTGTGGAACATCGTGTTTTTCAGATTGTGGTATCGTACTCTGATATTCTACAAGCAGTTCCTCTCCATTTAATCCAACCGCATCTGCGTATTGTTTAATGAATGCACGCGCATAAAAAGCTCCTGGCAATACATCATAATTGCCTTCTTCAATCGCTACTAAATGGCGTTTTTGAATTTTTGTAATTTCATGCAGCTGATCAATAGACAAGCCTTTCGCTTCTCTTGCTTCTGTCAGCTTTTGTCCTAATTCCGTCACTACTAACACCTCAATATTTCTTTAAAAGTCAAACATAGAGAAATTATTTTGCGTACCTTGCTCAATTTCATCTACTAAATTATATTGAATTTCTTCATCATAATCGTTACGCAATTCGATAATATAATCAAAATCATCCAATGTGTATTCCGACTGAGTCACAAATACATCTGGATGTTCTACAACTTTCGTTGCAGGCAATCTCATGATTTCACGAACAAGCTGCCAATGTCTTTCATTTGCACGCTTTGTTGATACAATTCCATCTAGTATGAAAATATTATCGTCGCTATACTCATCTTCAATCAATTGGCTACGGACAGTTTGCTTAATAAGAGTCGATGATACGAATAGCCATCTCTTATTTGCACAAACACTTGCGGCAACAATGGATTCTGTTTTTCCGACACGAGGCATTCCTCGTATCCCAATTAGCTTATGACCTTCTTTTTTCATTATCTCCGCCATAAAGTCTACAAGTAATCCTAATTCATCACGTACAAATCGAAATGTCTTCTTATCATCTGCATCTCGTTGTATGTACCTACCATGTCTAACTGCTAGCTTATCTCTAAGCTTTGGCGGACGATATTTCGTTACCGTTATATTATCCATCGTATTTAGAATTGATTCAAGTCTAGAGATTTGCTCTTGATTATCACACATAAGCAGAAGTCCACGTCGTGCATTATCTACACCATTAATTGTGACAATATTGATGCCAAGCATACCGATTAACGAAGAAACGTCACCAAGTAAGCCAGGTCGGTTTTTATGTATTTCATATTCAAAATACCATTCAATCATCCAAGATCACTCCCCCACGCTTACTTTACACCTACGTACTATATTATATGATTTCATCTTAATAGGGAAGCTAAATGTATAATCTATCCCGTGTAATTATTATACAAAAAAAAATAGAGAGGAGAATCTCCTCTCTATTTTTACTTATGTTGTACAAACTTCACCATTAAATTTGCGATTGTATGTTGCTCTTGTTCATCAGCAACTTTCCAAAGCTCAGACAATAATTTTTCTTGATCGTTACGCGCTTCTACTTCATTTGCTAAATAATCACCAACACGAAATGCCATATCTGATACTGCACCACCATCAAGGCCTTTTCCTCCCGCTTGTTCTAAACGTTCTCCTAAAAAGCTCTTCCACTGATCAAAATTATCTAACACTGACATGTTTAAGCACCTCACTATTGAGTAATAGAATCATGCTTAATTTGCACAATTTCTTGTTTTTTATGTAAGTATTTTTAACAATGCCAACCGCCATTGACTCCAATAACCTGCCCCGTAATATAAGAAGCTCCTGGCGAAACAAGGAAAGAGACTGTTTTTGCTACCTCTTCCGGTAGCCCTAGTCTACCTAATGGAATATCTTCAGCAATTTCATTTTTATCATCTGCTGAAAATACATTTAACATTTCTGTTTCGATTGCACCTGGCGCTACCGCATTAACACGTAATCCACTTAAAGAAACTTCTTTCGCTAAAGCTTTCACATATGAATTTTGCGCACCTTTTACCATTGAGTACAGCACCTCACAAGATGCTCCTATTTGCCCCCAAATGGATGAAATAACAATAACATTTCCACTTCTCCGCCCAATCATCGATGGAAGCGCCATCGAAAGAAGTCTATATACACTCTTCACTTGAAGCTCGACCATATAATCTAATTCTTCATTCGAAACATCTGTTACTAATCCAAAAATACTCTTTCCAGCTGCGTATACAATAACATCAATTGGATGTTCGATTTGCGCCCACAATTCCTCTGCTCCATCTCTAGAAGCTAAATTTGCTTGCACAGGAATCACTACATCAAATTCCTTCTGTAACTCCCTTACCTTCTCTTCGCTTTTATTGTAATGAATATAGACTGTATAACCATCCTCGATTAACTGCTTCGAAATAGCAGAGCCAATCCCTCCGCTCCCTCCAGTTACTAATGCATACTTTTTCATAAGTTCCCTCTCTTATCTTTTATGTATAAATAAATAATACCCTCATCTTACCATTTGGCAATAACCAAACGTTAGATGAGGGATATAGATACTGCGTTTTTTATTCAAATATCAATTTACTTTTTTGGCAGCACTTGGCAGACACTCATTTTCTCTTCAATTAATAATGTTTTTGCTGCTTGTTGTAGGTCTTGAACAGTTAATCCTTCTAACACTGTAAGAGCATCAAATAAACTAGATTCATTAAACGCATATCGTGTAAACTGATTTGCAATATATTCAGGTGAATTCAATGATCGTAAAAATCCACCTATTTTCTTTTTCTTCACCCGTTCCAACGCAGCCTCATCTAACTGATCATAATTCGTTTGTAGTAAAATACCTTTTAATCGATCTGCCAATTCATCAGGTTGCTTCGTATCTCCACCAACCATTGCAAAACCGAAGTTATTTTCTTCTGTATAGTCATAAGAGAACGAATCATCAATAAGACCTTCATTATATAAAGACTCATAATGAACTGACCCTTTTCCAAATAAATAATCTAAAAGTAAGGTAAGCGCAATTTCTTGTTTTAAAAGAGCTTGCCCTTTTTCTTGTAAATTCGTTGCTTTAATACCAACTAAACATTTTGGAGTTTGAACAGGCATTAAAATAATCTTTTTCTTTTCATTTACTTCTTCTGGTTCCTCTTCAAAAGAACGCACGATTTCCGGTTGATTTTCATAATCTTTTTTCGCTTGATTTTCACGAACTAAATCCATTGTTTTTTCAGGATCAATCGCTCCAACAACAAACAATAACATATTGCTTGGATGGTAAAAAGTCTCATAACACTCATACAATAGGTCTTTTGTAATTTTACTAATAGACTCGATCGTCCCTGCAATATCAATTTTAATTGGATGTTTCACAAACAAACTATCGATTAATCCAAAATATAAACGCCAATCTGGATTATCTTGGTACATTTGAATTTCTTGGCCAATAATACCTTTTTCTTTTTCAACCGTTTTTTCTGAGAAATACGGTTCTTGAACAAAATTTAACAACGTATTTAAATTTTGTTCTACATTTGATGTACAAGAAAAGAGATAAGCAGTTCTCGTAAAGGACGTAAAAGCATTCGCTGAAGCACCTTGTTTACTAAACAATTGAAAGGCGTCATGGTCCTCCTTTTCGAACAATTTATGCTCAAGAAAATGAGCAATCCCATCTGGCACACGAGTCATTTCTTCTTTTCCAAGTGGGACAAACGTATTATCAACAGAACCGTACTTCGTCGTAAATGTCGCAAATGTTTTATTGAATCCTTGTTTCGGTAAAATGTATACATCTAATCCATTCGGAAGTTTTTCATAATATAGTGTCTCTTTTAATTGCTCATACACAATTTTCTCCATTTACTCTCCCTCCGTTCCATGTAAAAAGTAAATTGTATCTAATTCAATATTATTAGCAACTTTCACAATTTCTTCTTTCGTCACGTCTTCTATACCTGTTAGCCACTCTTCAACTGGACGCGTACGCTCTGAAATAACGCCATGATAAAGCATTTCAACAAAACCACGTGGTGTATCAACAGCCTCTAAGATTTGATTTTGAATTACACTTTTCGTTTGTTGAATCTCTTCCTCTGAAAAATCACCGTTTTGCATTGCTTTCATCTGTTCTTTAATAATTTCAACCGCTTTTTCAAAGTTCTTCGCTTCAATTCCAGACATAACAAAGAGCAAACCTTTATGACTTTCAAATCTTGATGCTGCATAGTACGCTAAACTATTTTTTTCACGGACGTTTACGAATAACTTTGAATGAGAAAATCCTCCAAATAATCCGTTAAATAATTGTAGGGCAAAATAATCTTCATCTTTATACGTAATGAATGTGCGATAGCCGATATTTAATTTACTTTGCTTTAGTTCTTGTTTTTCAACAATTTCTTTCTCTTCATTATTTCGTTTATGAAGAAGTACATTTCTTTCTTTCCTAGCGCGAGGCGAAATCGAAAAATACTTATTTACAAGCTCCACAGCATCTTCTGAAATGTCACCAATGATATATAAATCCATTTCATCTTCAGCTAACACTTTTTGATAATATTGATACAAACTTTCATTTGTAATAGAAGCAACACTTTCTTTTTTCCCATTTGCACTTAAACGATATGGTTCTACTTTGCACATTTCTTCAATTAAACGCTCGTTTGCATAACGCATTTTATCATCATAAGTAGCTTCAATTCGTTGCAAGAGTGCGCGCTTCTCACTTTCTACAATAGCAGGTAGAAAACCTTCGCCTTCTGTTGCTGGATGCAAAACAATATTAGATAACATAGAAAGCGCCTTTTCAAATAACGGTGGTGCATCGCGTAAATATGTTTCATTTGCGATGTCTACATAAATAGAGATGATATGGTCTTCTCCTTTTTTACTTACATCTACCGCTAAAGAAGATCCATATAATTCTTCTAAATATTGGCGAAGACGAATTACAGAAGGCAGTTTTTCTGTCGCACTTTGTAATACGTATGGCAATAGGGCACGCTCTGTCACCGTCTCCTCATTTAAAGGTGCTTTAAAACGAAATACAAAGGTATTTGTTTTATATTTATCAGTCGGAATAATATGTACTCGCAAGCCACCTAATTCATGTAGTCGCTGTTCCATTAGTTTCATTAATAGCCCTCCTTTACGTATGTAGGAATATTCCTCTTCAATATACAGTTTTTAGAAATAAAAAATCAACTTTTCTTCCTTATTATGCTTACATTTGAGTCTTTCTAAAAACTTTAATATGTAAGGAACATAGTAAATTTCCGTATTAAATATATTCTATGTAAAAAAGCCCGCACTAATGTGCGAGCTTTTCTTATACTTTCTAAATACTCATCGTTTTCCTTTTTCATAAGGCGTTCCTAATGCTTTCGGAGCTTCAGATCGGCCTACAAAACCAACAAGTGCTAATATTGTGAATACATATGGTAATATCGTTAATAAAACACTTGGAATTTGGTCTAATACAGGAATTGTTCCACCGGTTACACTAAGAGACTGAGCAAAACCAAAGAATAGAGCTGCACCTAGTGCGCCTAGTGGATTCCACTTTCCAAAGATCATAGCAGCTAAAGCTAAGAAACCTTGTCCTGTAATAGTTGCCCCTGAGAAGTTATTAGAAATTGACATTGCAAAAATCGCCCCACCAATTCCAGCAAACACCCCTGATATACAAACGCCGATATAGCGCATTTTATATACGTTAATCCCCATCGTATCCGCTGCCATTGGGTGTTCACCAACAGCACGCAATCGAAGACCGAACGGTGTTTTATAAATAACATACCAAACAACAAATGCTAAAATAATCGCAATATACGACGTTATTGGTACATTTGAAAAGAATATTTTCCCTATAACTGGAATATCCGAAAGACCTGGAATATCAATCTTTTCAATACGGTACTGAATAAAGTCAGTCTGCCCTTTATCAAAGATCTTCTTAATTGCAAATACTGTTAAACCAAGAGATAAGAAGTTAATTGCTACACCACTTACAACTTGATCCGCTCGGAATGTAATAGATGCTACTGCATGAAGCAATGCAAATAACCCACTGCCAATTGCCGCAAATAATAACGCAATCCACGGAGTCATCGTTCCCCAAGTATCACCCATTAATAAGTTTGTAACAACTCCAATAAATGCACCAAATAGCATTAGTCCTTCTAATCCGATATTTACAACACCCGATCGTTCACTAAATACACCACCTAGTGCTGTGAAAATTATAGGTGCTGATGTATATAACGTACCCGTCACAAGAATGGCTAATATATCTAAAAAGCTCATTTATTTCCCCTCCTTGCTCATGCGTGTAAGCGCCCATCTTAACACATAACTACATGCAACAAAGAAGATGATACATGCAATAATTACGTTTATAAGCTCTGATGGCACATCTGCCTCAAAGTTCATTTGAGGGGAAGCACTTTTCAAACCACCAAATAATAAAGCTGAAAGGATAATGCCAAACGGATTATTTCCACCAAGTAACGCTACGGCAATCCCATCAAATCCTACCCCTGTAAACGAAGACATCGCTGTCATGCTTTGGAATGTTCCTAACCCTTCCATCGCTCCACCAATCCCTGCAAATGCACCAGCAATTGTCATGGAAAATACTACATTACGAGAAACTTTCATACCTGCATATTGAGAAGCATGTTGATTAAATCCTACCGACTTTAATTCATAACCTAAAGTTGTTCGATCTAATAAGAACCACATTAAAATAGCGATTAAAATTGCTACAATAATTCCCCAGTGAAGGCGTGAACCGTCAGTAATGGAAGCAAGCCAGTCTGAAGATAATGACGCACTCTCTTTAATGTCGTACGTTTTATCATTACCCTCGTGTAAGAAACGCTTAATAATGTCGTATGTTACATATAACGCGATATAGTTCATCATAATTGTTACAATAACTTCATTAACTTGAAACTTTCCCTTTAAATATCCAGGGATGAAACCCCAAATTCCGCCTACCAATGCTGCGAATAAAATAGATAATGGAATGTGAAGAACAGCTGGTAGTGAGACTGCATAACCGAACCAAACCGCTGCAAGCCAACCAACTAACAATTGACCCTCTACCCCGATATTAAATAAACCTGTACGAAATGCAAACGCCACCGATAAACCAGCAAGAATAAGCGGTATCATTGTACGAAGCGTTTCACCAATCGCACTTGGGCTACCAAACATTCCTGTCCAAAGTGCACTATAACCAACAATTGGGTCATAGCCACTAACTAGCATTACAATTGCTCCTACAAGTAAGCCGAAAATAACGGATAGTACTGGGACTAAAATATTTATCGTTCGTTCTGTTAAAAGTTTTTTAGCCATTTGTACCCACCTGCTCTTTCTTTGTTCCTCCAGCCATTAACAATCCAAGCTGTTGTTCATTCGTTTCTTTCGCATCAACAATTGCTACAATTTTCCCTTCATAAATAACAGCAATTCGATCGCTAACATTTAAGATTTCCTCTAACTCTAGTGATAAAAGTAATACACCTTTTCCTTTATCTCTTTGCTCTATTAATCTCTTATGAATAAATTCAATTGCCCCTACATCTAAGCCACGTGTTGGCTGTGCTGCAATTAATAAATCTGGATCACGGTCTACTTCACGTGCAATAATTGCTTTTTGCTGGTTTCCCCCAGATAGTGCACGAGCTAACGTTTGCTCACTAGGTGTACGTACATCAAACTGTTCAATAAGTGCCTTTGCTTTTTCTGTAATTTTGCTGAAATTTAAAATCCCTTTCTTTGAAAACGGATTTTTATAGTACGTTTGCAAAACTATATTATCTCTAACAGAAAAATCAAGAACGAGTCCGTGTTTATGACGATCTTCTGGAATATGACCAATTCCTTCTTCTGTGATTCTTCGAACAGGCCAATTCGTTATTTCTTTCCCTCTAATTGCAATAGAACCTGACTCAACTTTTCGTAAACCAGTAATTGCTTCTATTAATTCACTTTGTCCGTTTCCATCAATCCCTGCAATCCCAACAATTTCCCCCGCACGAACAGTTAAGTCAAGGCCTTTTACAGCAGGTAGTTGACGCGCATCGTGAACAACAAGGTTTGCAATTGAAAGTACCTCTTCTTTTGGCTTCGCGTCTATTTTTTCTGTTTTAAAATTCACTTGACGTCCGACCATTAATTCTGCAAGTTTATTTTCATCCGTATTTGCAACGTCAACCGTTCCAATCCCTTTTCCTTTACGAATAATCGTACAACGATCGCAAACTTCCATAATTTCTTTCAACTTATGTGTAATAAGAATAATAGATTTACCTTCTTGCACAAGCTTTTTCATAATTTGAATTAGCTCATGAATTTCTTGTGGTGTTAACACAGCTGTCGGTTCATCAAATATTAAAATTTCTGCCCCGCGGTAAAGTGTTTTTAAAATTTCAACACGCTGTTGCATACCGACAGAAATATCTTGTATTTTTGCATATGGATCTACAGCTAAACCGTATTGTTCAGACAGTTTTTGAATTTCTTTAGCAGCTTCCTCCACAGCAATTTTCCCTTTTTTCTTCGGCTCGTTTCCGAGAATAATATTCTCTGTAACTGTAAAATTATGAACAAGCATAAAGTGCTGATGGACCATTCCAATACCAAGGTCATTTGCTATATTCGGATTTGTAATTTTTACAGGTTTTCCTTTAATTTTAATTTCGCCTTGTTCTGGCTGGTACAAACCAAATAGTACATTCATCAATGTGGATTTCCCTGCACCATTTTCTCCAAGTAAAGCATGTATTTCTCCCTGCTTTACTTGCAGCGTAATATCATCATTCGCTACAATGCCTGGGAATACTTTCGTAATATTATTCATCTCAATTACGTATTCCATTGTGTTCCTCCTTTTAACAGGGAACATTCCCCTATTACACTATTAACTTATTAAGCACTTCGGAAGTTTTATACATACAAAGGTTAGTTCTATGAACTAACCTTTGCTATTTCTCTATTTATTTTTTTAGAGAAGCTTCATATTCTTTATACTCTTTATCTGTAGCTGGTACTTTAATTGCACCATCTGTAATTTTCTTTTCAAACTCTTCTACTTTTGTTAGAATTTCAGGGTTAACTTTTTTCACGTTGTCAGTTGTTTTTGCAATACCAACGCCGTCATCTTTTAAGCCAAACGCTTCTACTTTACCGCCTTTTAATTTACCGTCTTTCGCTTCTTGTGCTACTTTTTCAACAGCGATATCTACACGTTTTACCATTGAAGTTAATGTTACGTTTTCAGGCATACCTTCTTGGTTTTGGTCACGGTCAACACCGATTACCCAAACGTTTTCACCTTTTTTCTTACGGTTTTTCGCTTCAGTGAACACACCGTTACCTGTACCACCAGCAGCATGATAAATTACATCTACGCCTTGACCATACATTGCTGAAGCAAGAACTGTACCTTTTTCAGGTTTATCAAATGCTTCTGCATATTCAGATACGATTTCAATATTTGGATTTACTGCCTTTGCACCTGCTTTAAATCCATTTTCGAATTTACTAATTAAATCACTCTTCATTCCACCAACAAATCCTACTTTATTCGTTTTTGTTGACATAGCTGCTACTGCACCTACAAGGAATGATCCTTCATGATCTTTAAATGTAATGCTTGTTACGTTTGGTGCATCTACAACAGTATCAACGATTGCGAATTGTTGTTTTGGAGTTTCTTTTGCAACTTCTTTAATTGCACCTTCTAATTTATAACCAATTCCGAAAGTTAAATCATATTTATCTTTTGAGAACTTTTTCAAATTCGGAATATAATCAGCTTCTTTTTCAGACTGTAGATAACGATAATTTGTCTTTTCTTTTAATCCATTCTCTTTACCAAAATTTTGTAATCCTTCCCAAGAAGATTGGTTAAATGACTTATCATCAACGCCCCCAACGTCTGTTACCAAACCAACTTTGAAGTCTTTATTGTCTTTCGTGTCTTTCTTGTCACTGCTCGCCTTATCCGAGTTACCACATGCACCTAACACTGTACTTGCTGCTAACGTTAACGATAATAAAAGACCTGTTTTTTTCTTCATACTAGAAACCCCTCCTGAAATGTTTTGTCTAATGATTCATACGCTGCTGTCCCTTACTTCTTGCTGTCACCTCCCTAAAAAGGAACTTCCTTACATACGTTTTCTTAATACGTGGAAGCTAAACTTATCAGCTCTAAAGTAATTAATAGAATATAAGATTGGCTCATCATTTTGATCATAGTGCATTTGTTTTAAAACTAGCAGTGCCGTTTCAGGTTCACATTCTAAAATCGGTGAGATTTTCGGATGATAACCAATCGGTTCAATATGAGCAACTGCGTACGTGATACGCTTATGCGTATTATTATGTATAACTGTAAGCAGCGATTCCTCATTGTACCCCGATAAATCTGGTAATATCTCTTTCGCTAGTTTATCAATGCAATATACAACTGGTTCCCCATCCGCTGTACGAACACGCTCAATCATTACCGCACTAAATCCATCTTCACAATTAAACTTCTCTTTTTCTTCTTCTGTTAAAGTTGTTGTAGATGATGATAAAAAGATTGTTCCTGGTGTTTTCCCCACACTAGAAATCATATCTGTAATACTAGAAAGTTGCTCTATTCCAGAAGAAAATAACGGCTTCGCATTTACAAACGTCCCTACACCATGTCTACGAATAACAACATTTTCTTCTTCTAAAATACGTAGTGCTTCCCTTAAAGTTGCCCTACTTACACCAAGCTCTTTCGCTAGATCAAACTCTGAAGGTAACTTTTGCTTTTCTTTATAAGCCCCATCTTTAATTTTTCCTTTGATGTGATCAATCACCCGCAAATATAGGTGACGACTATCGGATTTTACTGACATAAGACTCCCCCGCATTTCAATTATTCGACCTCTGATGTAAGACTTCTTTTCTCTTTTTTCAACTTACAACACAGCATAATTACTAAATACTAAAAATAAGTGTAATTATCGAACAAATATTAATAATTTTTCAAGATGAAATTTTCACTCTTTATTCTATAAAAAAAACTTTGCACCATAAACATTCCTCATATCGAGAAAAAGTTCGGCACAAAGATCCCTTACATCCTTTGTTACACACTTTTCCCCCATAGTCTAGCAATTCATGGTTGCCAGGTAGAAACTTATGGACCTTATCTCCAAGATTATATGAGGCAGTGATTCTTTTCGAAGTAATCTTACCACTTGCTCCCATATGTGTCAACAGAATTCAACATTTTTCTACATTAAATATCGAACGTTTCGAAAATCAAAACAATAAGCATTCGTATTCTAAAGAGTACCTCGTTATGTAAGCCCTTTCTTTTATGTTGACTATAGTATATAACAAAAACAGCATATAAAAAAGCCTAATTGTAAAAACAATTAGGCTTTTTTTCAAGAACTTTTTTCTTGCACATCTTTAATGAGTACTTCTCTCGGTTTACTACCTTCATAAGGACCTACTACACCATTCATTTCCATGGCATCGATTAAACGAGCCGCTCGCGTATATCCTACTCTAAATCTACGTTGTAACATAGACACAGATGCTGTTTGCATTTCTACTACAAGCTGAATCGCTTCATCGTATAATTCATCTTCTACTTCCTGCTTTGTTTCAGGAATATCTTGCGGAATCATATCCTCTTGATATTGCGCTTTTTGTTGCGCAATAACAGATTCTACGACTCTCTCAACTTCATCATCTGATAAAAACGCCCCTTGTACACGAACAGGTTTCGATGCACCAATTGGTATGAACAACATATCTCCACGACCTAGTAGCTTCTCTGCGCCACCACCGTCAAGAATTGTACGCGAATCCGTTTGCGAAGATACAGCAAATGCAATACGCGATGGAATATTCGCTTTAATAACACCCGTGATAACATCAACTGATGGGCGCTGAGTCGCAATAATTAAATGAATACCAGCAGCACGTGCCATTTGCGCTAAACGCATAATTGCATCTTCTACATCCGATGAAGCAACCATCATTAAATCAGCTAACTCGTCCACAATCACTACAATATATGGTAATTCAGGTTGTTTCGCTTCCGATTGACTATTGTGTTCTTTAATATAATCATTATATCCTTCAATGTTACGTGTGCCACTATGAGCAAATAATTCATAACGACGTTCCATTTCACTCACAACTTTCTTCAAAGCCTGTGACGCTTTTTTCGGATCAGTTACAACTGGTGTTAATAAATGCGGAACACCGTTATATACATTTAACTCTACCATTTTCGGATCAATCATCATTAATTTTACTTCATGTGGTTTCGCACGCATTAAAATACTTACAATAATTCCATTAATACATACACTCTTCCCACTACCAGTCGCACCAGCTACTAATAAATGGGGCATTTTATTTAAACGTGCCAATACAGCCTCTCCTGTAATATCACGTCCAAGACCAATTAATAACTTCTCTTCTGGGTGGTTATTCGCCTTTGAATCAAGAACTTCTCTAAGCGTTACCATAGAAACTTCAGAATTCGGAACCTCAATCCCAACAGCTGATTTCCCGGGAATAGGTGCTTCAATACGAATGTCTTTCGCTGCTAAAGCAAGCGCTAAATCATCACTTAAACTAACAATTTTACTTACCTTCACTCCCATATCAGGATACACTTCATACTTCGTAACTGCAGGACCTCTATGTACTTTTGTTACTTTCGCTTTCACACCAAAACTTTGGAATGTACGTTCCAATTTACGAGCATTTTCATAAATTTCCGCATTTTCATTTGTAACTTGCTTATTTTGGGGAAACTTTAATATATCAAGCGAAGGAAGCTTATAATCTTTATTTTCCACATTAGAAAATTGCATAGGAGGTGCTTTCGTTTCACCTTCTAGCGATTCAACTATTTTTTCTCCTCGTTTCTTTTGAGGTTGTTCTTCTGGCGTAGGCGGAACTGCCTCTTCAATAAACGGAGAAGTGATTAAATCATTTTCTTCTATTTGCTTTTCCGTCTCTTCGCTTACTGGATAATTCTCAGTAAAATTTGAAATAATTGGCGGACCAATTTCTATCTCTTCTACTGGCTCAATAGCTTCTTCTTGTTCAGCAACACGTTCACGCCTCTTGCTTCTTGTTGTTTTTTTCTTTTCAGTTTGCTCAGCGACCCTTTGAGATTTCCAATCTTTATAATCCCCTTGCATTACTTGAAATTGACTTCTAAGAATTCTCCCTACCGGAGCAAGTACTTCTCCAATATGCTTATTTGTTATACAAAGTATTCCAAGAATAACTAAAATAATTCCAATGATATATGCCCCTACTTCGTCAAATAAGAAGTAGCACGTTGCGAACATAAGTGCACCGAACATACCACCACCTAAATGAACACTATCCGGGCCCTTTTTCATTTCAAGGAAGAAGTAATCTTTTGTACTAACAATTACAGAAGTATTTTGCACAGCTCCATCTTTCGTAAGAAGGTTAAATAATGTAATATGACTAAACATTAATATTGCTAGTACAATTAAATAAACACCTATTAGCCGTTTATTTAAAAGGTTTGGCCATCCACGCTTTATTACAAACGCAACAGATAAAGCTATTACACCTAACACACCAATTATGTACCACTCACCAAAGAAGAAGCGAAAAAATAACACAAACGATTTCCCTACAACACCTAGCTGTAAAATCGTAATAATCGAAAGTGCAAAAAGAGTCAACCCGACGATTTCATAATACAAAGTTGGCTTTATCGTACGTCTTGCCTTAGCCTTCGTCCCTCTTTGCTTTTGTTTTGCCATTTCTTCACCTCGTGTTCTAAAAATTAAGTACAACTTCCTAAAAAAGCTCTACTTATATGTCTTTCTCTCTATTTTCTGGTCTTTATATCTTCTATTTTTACACTTCTTGTAAAATGTTAAATAAACAGAAGAAAGCAGCCTACTCATGGCTGCTCAACCGTCTTGTTTTTTATATTATACCATAGCTCCTAAACAAAATCCTTCTTTTTGCTAAAAGGTAATTTTCTGTCCCGGCTCAAACTCTAAGTAGTGAGACGGATTCGTACTTAACACACGTACAATAGAATAACATTGATTATCCCCCTCAGAGACCATTAATTCCACGCCGTTTACATTCACAACTTTTTGACTTTCACATTGTGAATAATCAGCCGGATATACAATTTGCTCTGGCATAATTGTATATAAAATCATTGTAGCATTGTCCCTTCTGCACTATTATCCTTGCGTTCGTCAATTAATTCGTTTAATTTTCTAAGTGCGCTACCAATACCACCGACATCATCTATAAGACCATACTTCACCGCATCTCCACCTATTACATTCGTCCCAATATCTCGCGTCAAATTCCCTTTTGCAAACATAAGCTCTTTAAAACGATCTTCCGTTACTTTCGAATGCTTTGTCACAAATCGAATGACTCTTTCTTGCATTTTATCCAAATACTCAAATGTTTGCGGCACACCTATAACAAGACCTGTTAAACGAATCGGATGAATTGTCATCGTCGCTGTTTCGGCAATAAATGAATAATCAGTTGAGACCGCAATCGGTACACCAATTGAATGCCCTCCTCCTAAAACAAGAGAGACAGTTGGTTTTGAAAGCGAAGCCACCATTTCAGAAATTGCTAATCCAGCTTCAACGTCACCTCCAACTGTATTTAATATTAAAAGTAAGCCTTCAATTTTCGGATTTTGTTCGATCGCGACAATTTGCGGAATGATGTGCTCATATTTTGTTGTTTTATTTTGTGGTGGCAACTGAATATGGCCTTCCACCTGTCCAACAATTGTTAAACAATGAATACGCGATTCATTCATTTGCGGGACATTCGTCTGTCCAAGTTGTTGAATTTTCTCCACTATAGAAGCTTCTTTCGGAATTTCTTTCGGCTCAGCTTCTTTTTCTTCATTTATATAACGGTCACGTTCTGTCATATCGCATCCCCTTTCGCTCGTATATAACTATTATTTCTTAAGTTATAAATTTCATGCGATAGGGTTAAAAAAGAAAAAGATCACCTGTAAAGGTGATCTTTTTTATACTTCCATAATAATCGGTAAAATCATTGGCTTTCTCTTCGTTTCTTCGTACAAGAACTGCCCTAATAATTCACGAATATTTTGTTTTAACATAGACCATTCAATTGAATATTCTTTAATAGATTGTTCAACAATCATACGTACAATATCTGTAGATCGTTCGATCAACGCTTCTGATTCACGTACATATACGAAACCGCGTGAAATAATTTCTGGACCAGAGATAATTTTCTTTTCATCTTTACCAAGTGTCACAACAACAACTAAAATTCCATCTTGAGATAACATCTTTCTATCTCGAAGAACAATATTACCAACGTCGCCAACACCTAATCCATCAATTAAAACATTGCCCGCTTGCACTTTACCAACTAAGTTTGCTTCTTCATCGCCAAAAGCAATTACATCGCCTTTTTCTACAATAAAGATATTTTCTCTCGCAATACCTACATCTTCCGCTAAATATGCATGTGCTTTTTGCATACGGAACTCACCATGTACGGGTACAAAATACTTCGGCTTCATTAAATTTAACATTAGTTTTAATTCTTCTTGGCTACCGTGACCTGAAACGTGTACTTTTCTTTCACCATAATAAACAACCTCGGCTCCAGCTCTAAATAACAAGTCAATAATTTTTGATACAGATATTTCATTTCCTGGAATTGGTGAAGCTGCAATAATAACCGTATCACCTTTACGAATTGAAATTTGTTTATGAGCTTGCTTCGCCATTCTAGAAAGGGCTGCCATCGGTTCACCTTGACTACCTGTCGTTAAAATAGCTACCTTTTTCTCTGGGAAATTATCTACTTCTTGTAATGAAATAACCATACCTTCTGGAACATCTAAATAACCAAGACGTCTTGCAATGTCTACTACTTTCACCATACTACGTCCTACTACCGCTACTTTTCTTCCTGTTTCGGCAGCCGCGTCAAATACTTGTTGAATACGATGTACATTCGATGCAAATGAAGCAACGATAATACGCCCTTCTGCACCGTAGAACACTTTAGAAATTTCTACACCAACTTCTTTTTCCGAACCTGTGTAGCCTGGACGCTCAGCGTTTGTACTATCAGATAATAAGCAAAGTACGCCTTCATTCCCGATTTGCGCCATTTTCCCAAGATCTGCTCCATTATTTCCAATTGGAGTTTGATCAAATTTAAAGTCCCCTGTATACACTACAGCACCTTTTGATGTATGGAAACAAACACCAACAGAATCCGGAATACTATGTGTCGTTCCAAAGAATGACACCGTTGTAGTATTAAAATCTACTGTTGAATTTGAATCGATTGTTTTTAAGTCTACACGGCCTAACATGCCCGCTTCGCCAAGTTTTTCTTGTATAAGTCCTACTGTTAATTTCGTTGCATACACTGGAATAGATAATTTACGAAGTACATAAACAATTCCACCAATATGATCTTCATGACCGTGAGTAATAAATAAACCTTTTACTCGCTCTTGATTTTCCACTAAGTATGTAATATCAGGAATAACGATATCAATTCCAAACATTTCATCTCCTGGGAACATTAATCCTGCATCTACAATAAAGATTTCAGAATCAATTTCAACACAGTACATGTTTTTCCCGATTTCACCTACTCCACCAAGAGCAAATACTTTAACAGACTCATTCTCTTTTCTCTTCATGTTGTTGCCTGGTTTAAAAATCTTGCAAACACTGATTTCACTAAAATTGTAGAGACACCAGGGGAAACTCTACAACCACCATATATTCACCGTCCAAGACGAATGTCCTTACCGTTATGCGATATCATGTCCTTGTTTATTTTTTAAACCAGGTTTCACCTCTCTTTCATTATATAAATCAAATATCTTATTCGATATGATATGAAAATTTCATTGAATCATAATTTTTCCCAATTTTGCTAAGCATACCCGTACTAAGCTACTTAGCCATATTATACCTGATACAAGAAATAGAACACAAGTTAAATTATGCGAAAGACAAGAGAAGACACTAAAATGAGGTTATAATTTACGAGGGTGAAATTCATATCACCTTTCTTACTTTTCCTACTCCACAAGAGTTTAATGGAAAAATATTCATGCGATTTCTTTGCATGAATATAAGACTATATGCATTAACAATGTTCCATAATATATTAACTACGCAATCAGTATATAACTAATTAAATGTTATTTCCTCTTCCCCTACATCCTATTAGCTCTAAGGAATGTTACTACAGTTAGTTAAAAAAATAAAAATGACCTAGTTTCACACTAGGTCATTTTTTATTAACGAGGAATGGATTGCATTACAGATTGTAACGTTACTCTTTCTTCTTCTGTTAATGGAAGAAGTGGTAAACGTACAGAACCTACATCTAATCCAACCATTTGTAACGCTGTTTTTACTGGAGTTGGGCTTGGCGCCATAAATAATGAATCCGTTACTCTTACAAGTAATTGATGTAATTTTTGCGCCTTCTTAAATTCTCCTGCTTGGAACGCTGCAATCATTTCTTGCATTTCGTTTCCAATAACATGAGATGCTACCGAAACGATACCTTTCGCTCCAACTGCCATAGCCGGTAACGTTAAACCGTCATCACCGCTGTATACTGCAAAGTCGTCCGCTGTTTTTTCAATGATTTCTGTCATTGTTAACACATCGCCGCCTGCATCTTTAATCGCAACAATGTTTTCGATTTCTGATAAACGAACAACTGTATCAACGGAGATTTGTACAATAGATCGCCCTGGAACGTTATATAGCATAACCGGAAGTGGCGTGCTTTCAGCAATCGTTTTAAAGTGCTGATACATTCCTTCTTGACTCGGTTTGTTATAATACGGCGCCACTAGCATAACTGCATCAACACCAACTTCTGTTGCCTTTTTAGTTAAGTCAACAGAGGCATGTGTATTATTGCTACCTGTTCCAGCGATTACGGGCACCCTTTTATCGACAACAGATACGACATGGCGATATAACGCTACTTTTTCTTCTGATGTTAGTGTAGGAGATTCACCTGTCGTTCCTCCTACCACAATTGCTGTTGTACCGTTATCAATTAAATAATTTACCAATTTCGTTGTCTTTGCAAAATCGATATTCCCGTTTATATCAAACGGTGTTACCATCGCAGTTGCAATTGTCCCAAAATCTATCATGGTCTCACTCCTTATTGTTCCAGTTGCTTTTCTTTTGAAAGCTCAAACGCACTATGTAATGCATTTACAGCCTCCACTAAATCGGTTTCTTTTACAAGAACCCAAATTGTCGTATGACTATCTGCTGATTGCAGAATTTGAATACCTTTTTCAGCTAAAGCTGTAACGATTTTCGCAGTAACCCCTGGGTATCCTGCCATTCCAGCTCCTACAATAGATACTTTTGCACAATGCTCTGTCACAATTGGCTCATATCCAAGGTTCTTTAATAATTCAACTGCACGACTTGATACATTATCACTCACCGTATAAGCTACTCCAGTAGGTGAAATGTTAATTAAATCGACACTTATTCCTTCATTCGCCATTTCTTTAAACACATGCTGTTGCAAATCATATGCCGTTTCTTTTGCAAGCACTTTAATTTGCGTCACATTTGATACATGTGCAATACCTGTAACAGGACGTTCTTCTACATCACGGCCTTTTGTAGCACCATCAGATGCTGAAATAAGCGTACCTTCACTATCAGAATACGTAGAACGTACACGAAGCGGTACTTTTGCATGCATCGCAATTTCAACTGCACGTGGATGAACGACTTTTGCACCTTGATAAGCCATGTTACAAATTTCGTTATACGTTACAGTTTGAAGGTGGCGTGCATCCTTTACAATACGAGGATCCGCAGTCATAACACCTTCTACATCTGTGAAGATATCAATATATTCAGCATGAAGCGCAACACCTAACGCTGAAGCTGAAGTATCGCTACCTCCGCGTCCAAGTGTTGTCGTATCACCTTTTTTCGTTTGCCCTTGGAATCCTGTAACGACGATTACATCTAAACTTTGTAACTCTTCATGTATACGATCGCAATTCATTTCAATAATCTTCGCATTCGTAAAATCATCATTTGTTACAAAACCAGCTTGCGCACCATTTAATGCCGCTGCTTTAATGCCGTTCTCATTCAACATATTAGAGAAAACAATTGCAGAGATTAACTCTCCACATGATAATAATAAATCTTGCTCACGATTAGAAATATTAGATTTCTCTTGATTTACAAGACTTAATAACGTATCCGTTGCATATGGTTCACCTTTACGGCCCATAGCAGATACGACAGTAACTACTTTATAACCAGCAGCTAACGATTTTTTTATATGATGAAGCGCATGCTTACGTCCATTTTCATCACGTACTGATGTGCCACCAAATTTTTGAACAATTATTTTCATATTTTGCACCTTCTCTTAGCCGTTTACACTAATTGTAATTTTACTAAGCGCTCTGCAATTTGAACAGAATTCCATGCAGCGCCTTTTAATAAGTTATCAGATACGACCCAAAGATGGAACCCTTTATCGTTATTTAAATCTTTACGGATTCTTCCAACGAATACTTCGTTTTTACCTACTGCAGTAGCTGGCATTGGATATAACTGCTCTTCTGGATTATCTTGCAGAACAATACCTTCCGCATTTGCAAGTAAGCTCTTTAATTCTTCTACTGTTACGCCTTCTTTTTCTACTTCGATGTAAACAGACTCAGAATGCCCTGATACAACTGGTAAACGTACACATGTTGCCGCTACTTCTAATTCAGGCATATGCATAATTTTTTTCGTTTCATTAATCATTTTCATTTCTTCAAACGTAAATCCATTATCTTGGAACTTATCAATCTGTGGAATCGCATTAAAAGCAATTTGGTAATGTTTTTTATCACCTGATACAGGTAAAACATTCGCCTTAACTTCTTCGCCATTTAAGATTGCTTGTGATTGTTCATGAAGTTCTTCAATCGCTGCCGCACCAGCACCTGATACAGCTTGATATGTGGAAACGATTACTCGTTTTAAACCATATTGCTGACGAACTGGCTCAAGAGCTACTACCATTTGAATTGTAGAACAGTTCGGATTTGCAATAATACCATTATGTTCTTTTAAGTCGTTTTCATTTACTTCAGGTACAACAAGTGGCACGTTTTCTGTCATACGGAATGCACTTGTATTATCAACAACAATCGCACCGCGCTTTGCTGCTTCTGGCGCTAATTGTTTCGATACAGATCCACCAGCACTAAATAGTGCGATATCTACTCCTTCAAAACTTTCAGGAGTTGCCTCTTGAACTGTAAATTCTTCGCCTTTAAATACAAGTTTCTTACCTGCAGATCGTTTAGATGAAAGTAACGTTAATTTCCCGATTGGAAATTCTCGTTTCTCTAAAGTATTTAACATTTGTTCACCAACTGCGCCGGTTGCTCCAACTACAGCGACATGAAAAGTTTTTTGCTTTTCCATCACTATGCCCCTTTCTAGATACCAATCCTTCTATAACTTAGAATTAGAAGGAGTATAGAATACCCCTTCTAATCTTAATAACGTTAATTTTATCATATTCTACAGTAAGAATGATGGTTTCATCAAAAATTGTACGTTTTTTTTCGTTTTTTAATTCATATATCTGAATTTTTCTACAACAACTGGTTGCAATTGTTTCCCTTGCAGTGCTTCTAATACTGTATCTTCAAGTAACTCCATACGAGCTACCATTGAGTTCGGTTTTTTCTCTGGTGCATCTTGGCCGAATGGGACGAAGTAGATATTTTTTGTAGCCATTAGGCGCATGAGGTTGACGCCATTAAGCCCTAAAGCATCATTCGTCGAAACAGCTAACACAACAGGCTTTCCATTTCTTAGCGTCGCTTTTGCTGCCATTAGTACTGGAGAGTCTGTCATTGCATTTGCAAATTTACTCATAGAATTTCCTGTTAGTGGTGCAATCACCATGCAGTCTAGTGGAATTTTAGGTCCTAGTGGTTCTGCGCCAACAATTGAATTAATTGCCTTAAAACCTGTTATTTCTTCAATCTTTTTAATCCACTCTTCTCCTTCTCCAAATCTAGTATTTGTTGATTGAACAGTGTAAGAAACAACGGGACGTACTTCTGCTCCCTCAGCAATTAATTTTTCTAAATGAGGCATCACTTCCTCATACGTACAATGTGAACCTGTAAAACCAAATCCTATTCTTTTCCCTTTTAAATTCATTCCCCATTCTCCTTTCTTGCTATTGCACCTTCTGCTAGTAACTGAGAAAGAACGTTCGCTAAAATTTGTCCGGCTGTTTTCGGAGCAACAATACCCGGCAAACCAGGTGCTAACAACGCCTTGACTCCTCTTTTTTCCGCATATCTAAAGTCGGTACCGCCTGGTTTAGAAGCTAAATCAATTACTAACGTATGAGCTGGCATTTTTGAAATAACATTCGCTGTCACAACGAGATGCGGAATTGTGTTAATCACAATATCGATATTACCTACTTCTTTTTCTATGTCTTGCATATGAAAAGGAGAAAACATCATTTCTGTAATACGAGCAATATGTTCCGATCGTCTCGCTCCTACTTTGACATGTGCTCCTAATGATTGAAAGGCTCTTGCTACACTCATACCAGTTCTACCAAACCCTAAAACCATTACATTCGATCCATGAATTGTATAATCAGTATGTTGAATAACCATCATTAGTGTACCTTCTACAGTCGGAATAGAGTTATAAATTGCAACATCATCACGATCAAATAATTTTACAAGTTTTCGATTCGTAGTAGATACAAGATTCTCCAAATAAGGTGTTCCGATACCTGAATATATAGTAAAGTGTTCTGGTGTCTTTTCAATTTGCTCTTGCGTTATAGAAACTTTTTCATTTGAAAAAATAGTATCTACTTCTCCTTTGGCATTCGTCCCTGCAACTGGCAAAATAATGGCATCTAAAGCAGCGAAATTTAAATCCTGTATACTTTCTTTTGCTGCCCCAGTGAAGCCATGATCTAGCTGTTCAAACCCTATTAATGAAAGTTTCGCATCTAGTTCAACTAACTTGCGAATTACTTCTAGCTGCCGTGCATCTCCTCCTATGACAGCGATATGCATCTCAGTCAACATTCCCTAATTCACCTTCTTTTTCTTTCATTTATAAGAAAAATGCCTACTTTTTCTTTTTCCTCCACATCATATGTAATGTACGAGTTTGAGGTGATTGAAAAACAAAAAGCACACATGATTTATCTTCTTTATATAAAGATAAAAAAAAGACAACCAAAATGGTCATCTTTCACTCTGATTTTGAATAGTTTGTGAAATCACAAAGTATCATATCATGTCCCACTTTCTTAATTTGGTTCCATTCGACCCTCACTTCTTGCTGTTCTCTTTTAAAACCTCCCCACTTCCCAGCAGGTATAATAAGAGCTTGTATTCGTCCATCTCGTTCATTAATTTCTAAATCTGCGTGGCCTAAAACTCCCATTTTTTCCGCTCTTTCTAAATCCACAATCTCTTTACCACTTAATTCACTTAAGCGCATGAAATCTCCCCCTTATCTTTTTATAAAAGCCCCCTATAATAAGTACCTATTCTGCATATATAAAAAAAATAACCGTACCCCATATAAATGAGATACGATTATTCTCGAAAAGGAATGAATCATAAAACCAACTAAAGTTTCATTCCTTTTGGTAGTTTTCCATCCGGACTAATAAGTGCCGCAGAGAATTCATCTGTAAACATATTACGAATTAACTCGTCTACATTTTGTTTTGTTACAGTATTTACACTTTCAATTATTTCATCAAGAGAACGATGTTTACGAAGAAGTAATTCGTTTTTACCGTTACGGCTCATACGACTATTCGTACTTTCTAAACTTAACATTAAGTTTCCTTTTAATTGTTCTTTACTATTAACAAGCTCTTTTTCTGTAATACCTGTATTTTTCAACGTATTTAACGTCTCTTGCATTGTTTCATACAGTGTATCTAATTGTTGGCTACCTGTTCCACCGTAAAGCGTTAACATCCCTGTATCTTCATAAGAAGAGTGATAAGAGAATACTGAGTACGCCAATCCACGTTGCTCACGTACTTCTTGGAATAAACGGCTACTCATACTACCGCCTAAAACATTATTTAATACAATTAAGTTATAAATATCTTCGTGTCCCATTTGCAAGCCTTTATATCCTAAACATAAATGAGCTTGTTCTGTTTCCTTCTTACGTGCTACTTTATTGAAATGGAAAATTGGGCTATGTACTTGTTCACGATTTGTTGTGCCTTCGTAATTACCGAAATATTGCTCTACAATTTGTAAAAATGATTCATCAATATTTCCTGCAATTGATACAACTACATTTTCAGGTGTGTAATGATCTTTTATATATTGACGTAACGTATCACCTGTAAATGTTTCAAGTGTTTCTTCTGTTCCTAAAATAGGATATCCAAGCGGATGCGTTTCATATGTTGCTTTCGTTAACATATCATGCACAATATCATCTGGCGCATCTTCGTACATTTTTATTTCTTCACATACAACATTCTTCTCTTTTTTCAGTTCTTCCTCATCAAATGTTGAATTAAAGAACATGTCTGCTAAAACATCTAACGCGTATTTAGCATGCTCATCTAACACCTTTGCATAGTAACATGTATATTCTTTTGAAGTAAAAGCATTTACTTGTCCGCCAATGCTATCAAATGATTCTGCAATTTCTCGCGCGCTACGTGTTTCTGTCCCTTTAAAGAACATATGCTCTAAAAAGTGCGAAACTCCATTGTTTTTTTCATTTTCATTTCTTGAACCTGCATGGATCCATATACCAATCGCAACCGATCTCACAGTTGGTATATTCTCCATAACAATTCTTACACCATTTTTACAAGTATATTTTTTAATCAAAAACTTTCCTCCTACTGCCAGTTTCTCTAAATAAATGCTATTATTTAATGATAACAAGTTTAAGGATGAATGTCATGCAAATGTATTTAATCTACACGTTTTTCATCCAATAATTCTGTTATATTCCCTACTTTATATCCTTGTTCCTTCAATTTTGTAATCATTGTATCTAATGCTTCTGCTGTAGATGAAGTAGGATGCATTAATACGATAGCACCTGGATGTATTTTTCGCATTACTCTCTGCAATAGTACGTCTGGCTCTGGTCGTTTCCAATCGATCGTATCTACTGTCCACATAATCGTCCCCATTTGAAAATCATCTGCTATTTTCACTACTTCATCTCGAAAACTGCCACTTGGCGGAGCAAACCATTTCACTTTTTGATTCGTAGCAGCTTCTATCATTCGATTTGTTTTTTGTAACTGATCTCGTATTTCACCAGACGATAGCGTTTTCATATTAGGGTGTGTGTAAGAGTGATTTCCGACTTCTTGATTTGCATCAACAATCATTTTTGCAAATCGTAAATTTTCTTTGACCCAACGTCCTTCTAAAAAGAAAGTCGCCTTCACATCATGTTTTTTCAATATCTCTAATATACGAGGTAAATACTCATTTCCCCATGCCACATTTATTGTTAATCCCACCATCTTTTTGTTTGGATGTCCCCTATAAATTGGGGCTGGTGATAAATCTTCTAGGTGGACACTTGGTGATACTTCCTTGAATTCAAGATATTCCTGATCAAATTCCTTTCGCTTCTTCATATTATTATAAGATGCTCCAATATCCACTTGTCTTCCATTATATCCAGGTGTTGCCTTCCATATTTTATCAATTATCGCATTTTGAGGCGCAATCTCATATTGTTTTGCATGTTGTTGAATTTCTTCATACAAATTATCCTGTGCAAAAACGGAATAAGAGCCTAAACTGACATATAAAGAAAATATACATATGTATGCCCATATACGAGCTTTCATATAAACCCTCCCATTAACTATATAAAAAACATTTTTCTTCTTATCTTTGTTAATTTGAGCGTTATAATGAAAACTATACCTATACTGACATAAAAATATATGTAAATCATATTTTTACATAACAAAAAAAGCCAGTTTAACTGGCTTTTACTTATTGCTGCTCTTGCTTGTTTTCTTCTTTAGCAGCTTCTTTTTCTTGCTCTTCTTTTAGCAATACTTTTCTAGATAGATTTACGCGACCTTGCTTGTCAATCTCGATAACTTTAACTGTAATTACATCACCGATTTTCACAACGTCTTCTACTTTACCTACACGTTCAAGTGCAAGTTCAGAAATGTGAACTAATCCATCTTTCCCACTGAATAATTCAACGAAAGCACCGAATTTCTCAACACGTTTTACTTTTCCTTCGTAGATTTCATCTACTTGTACTTCGCGAACGATATCTTCGATAATTTTCTTAGCTTTGTCATTCATTTCTTGATTTATTGATGAAATAAATACCGTACCATCTTGCTCGATATCAATTTTAACACCAGTTTCTTCAATAATTTTATTAATTTGTTTACCGCTTGGTCCAATAACGTCACGGATTTTATCTGGGTTAATTGTCATTGTAATAATCTTTGGAGCGTAAGCTGATAATTCAGTACGTGGCTCTGCAATAACAGATAACATATGATTTAGAATGTGCACACGACCAATTTTCGCTTGTTGTAATGCCTCTTCTAAAATTTCACGAGATAGACCATCGATTTTAATGTCCATTTGCAGTGCAGTTACACCTTTTGCTGTACCGGCTACTTTAAAGTCCATATCACCTAAATGATCTTCCATACCTTGAATATCAGATAAAATTGTGTAATGCTCACCAGATTTAACTAGACCCATTGCAATACCTGCAACTGGAGCTTTAAGTGGAACACCAGCATCCATCATCGCTAAAGTACTACCACAAATACTTGCTTGTGAAGTAGAACCGTTTGACTCTAAAACTTCAGATACAAGACGTACTGTATATGGGAAATCTTTTTCAGATGGAATTACAGGCTCAAGAGCACGTTCTCCTAATGCACCGTGACCAATTTCACGACGACCTGGTCCACGCATCGGTCTTGTTTCACCAACACTAAATGATGGGAAATTATAATGATGCATGAAGCGTTTTGACTCTTCTACACCAAGACCATCTAAAATTTGCACATCGCCTAATGCGCCTAATGTACAAATACTTAACGCTTGTGTTTGTCCACGTGTGAATAAACCAGAACCGTGTGTACGCGATAAAATACCAACCTCTGATGCTAAAGGACGAATTTCGTCACCTTTACGACCATCTGGGCGGATTTTTTCAACTGTAATAAGACGACGTACTTCTTCTTTTACAATTTTATATAAAATTTCACTTACTTGTCCTAATGTATCAGCGTCAACTTCCTGAGCTTCGTAATGCTCAATTACACGCTTTTTCACTTCATTAATTGCATCTTCACGTGCATGTTTTTCGTGCACTTGAATTGCAGAATGCATATCCTTCTCAGCCATTTCACGTACAGCTTGATTAAGATCAGCATCTACTTCATAAAGTTTCACTGCTGTTTTCTCTTTACCAACAGCTTGTACAATCTCTTCTTGGAATGCAATTAGACGTTTAATTTCGTCATGACCAAACATAATTGCCTCTAACATTGTTTCTTCAGGCACTTGATCTGCTCCTGCTTCAACCATGTTAATTGCATCTTTCGTACCAGCTACAACAAGGTGAATATCACTTTGTTCTTGCTGTTCTACTGTTGGATTAATAACGAACTCGCCATTAATACGACCTACTGTCGCACCTGCGATTGGACCTTCAAATGGAATATCTGAAATAGATAATGCTAATGAAGAACCAAGCATAGCTGCCATCTCAGAAGAACAGTCTTGATCAACACTCATTACGATGCTGACAACTTGTACTTCATTACGGAAACCATCTGCGAAAAGCGGACGGATTGGGCGGTCAATTAAACGACTTGCTAAAATTGCTTTTTCACTTGGACGGCCTTCACGCTTAATAAAACCGCCTGGGATTTTTCCAACTGCATATAAACGCTCTTCATAGTTTACTGTAAGTGGGAAGAAATCTACATTTTTTGGCTCTTTTGATGCAGTTGCTGTAGATAGAACTGCTGTGTCGCCATATCTTACTAATACTGCTCCGTTCGCTTGTTTTGCAAGCTGACTTGTTTCAATTGTTAGCTGACGACCAGCTAAATCTATCGAGAAGACTTGCTTTTCCTGACTCATTTAAGTACCCCTCTCAATTTAAAATATTCAATTCTTCTATGTAAATGGATAGTATATCACAATATTCTTTCCTCTAGTATTGCCGAAAATTTAATAAGCTATAAAGAGTAGAAGATATATTTTTACCTAACAAAAAAGCGGGAATATTCCCGCTTCTCTGACTATCGACGTAAGCCAAGCTTTGTGATTAATTCACGGTAACGTGTGATATCGCTATTACGAAGGTAAGTAAGTAAGTTACGACGTTTACCAACCATCTTTAATAGACCACGACGTGAATGATGATCTTTCTTGTGAGTACGTAAGTGCTCGTTTAGAGTGTTAATTTGCTCCGTTAGGACAGCAATTTGAACCTCTGGAGAACCTGTATCAGTCTCATGAGTTCTAAATTGTGCAATGATTTCATTTTTACGCTCTTGTGTTAAAGCCATCCTATTTCACCTCCTAATAATTAAACCCCCAATTACCTAGCAAGCGTCGGTGAGTCGCAATGCCAAGCAATGGTTGTCATAAAGTACATAACATAGAATACTACTTTTCATTGGAAAAAGCAAGTATATTCTTTGTTGTGCTAAAATATTCTTGTGCTGTTTTTTTATCTTTGGCAATTTGAGCAACTAACTCATCGATGCCATTAAACTTTTTCTCTTCTCGAATACGCATGTGCCATTCAACAGTAACAACCTGATCATATATATCCTCATTAAAATGGAATAGATGTACTTCAATAGACAGATTACGCTCATCATCTTTAAAAGTTGGTTTATAACCGATATTACATACACCATCATGCCACTCACCATGAACTTTTAATCTTACTGCATACACACCAACAGGCGGCAGAAGATACTCCTCACTTAAAGCTACATTAGCTGTTGGAAAACCAATTTGACGTCCACGTTTATCTCCGTGAACAACCATTCCTTCTACTGTATAAGCTCTACCTAAAATAGATGGGATTTGTTCCATTTCTCCATTTCGAATCAATTTTCGTAATGCTGTGGAACTTACTTTTTCTTCTTGAAATTCAACTTTTTCAATCACGGTCTGTGTAAACTCCCCTCTTGCATGAAATGGTAAAGTCTCCATCGTCCCTTTTCCTAAACGTCCATATGAATAATCAAATCCTGCTACTACATGCTTTACATTTAGCCCAATAATATATTCATCTACAAACTGTTGTGGTAACAATCCAGCAAATGATTCATCGAATTTCACCACATATAACATATCAATCCCTAGGCTTGCAATTACTTTTTCTTTAATACGTAGCGGTGTAATATACTCCACATGCGCTTCCTTTTTCCCTAAGACAACAGATGGATGTGGATGAAACGTTATGACAGCACTTTTACATCCTCTTTCATCCGCTATTTTTTTTGCTGTGCGAATCACACGTTGATGCCCTAAATGAATGCCATCAAAAAATCCTAATGCCATTACAGTAGGTGGTAATTCTATTTTATTTTGTTCATGTGGATGAGTTAAATGAATGAGTTTCACGCTTGAATTCACCTTTTTCTGTAATAATCCTTCCAATAATTCATTATAGCTTTAGTTCCTGATTATTCACAAGTACTTTCATTGGCTTTAACATGCCAGGGTGTTTTGGATGATGTTCGTAAATTGCTAAGCAACGTTCATTTTTATCAAATACTGTAATAAACGGCGCTGTCACTTGCAGTTCATTCTTTAAAAACATACCATTTTTTATTTTTTCCGCTTGTTTTTCATCTACAACCATTTTTGGAAATTTACTTAACGCTTCATCGATTGAGATAAAAATAGACTCTACTGTTCCATTTTGCATGTTTTCTTCAATTTCTTCAAATGATATGCAATCTTCTAACAAAAATTCTCCTGAAGCTGTTCTCACAAGATGTGACATATGTGCTGGGAATCCTAACTTTTCTCCAATCATAACCGCCAATGTTCTCACATACGTTCCTTTACTACATGTAACGCGGAAGCGAAATGAAATATTCTTCCCTTCAAATACCTCACGATCATCAAGTAACACAAATTCATGAATTGTTATTACACGAACTGGACGTTCAACTTCTTGCCCCGCTCTTGCGTATTCGTATAGTTTCTTTCCGTTTACTTTTACAGCTGAATACATAGGAGGTACTTGCTCAATTGTACCCGTTAGTTCCGCTAATACAGTTTCCACTTCCGCACGTGTAATTACACGATTTACATCCTGTTTTTCCACTACTTCACCAGAAGCATCTTCAGTCGTTGTCGAAAATCCTAGTGTAACTTCACCTTCATATGTTTTTGTTTCACTTGTTAAAAATTGCGCAATCTTTGTAGCGCGCCCTACACAAATTGGTAATACTCCTGTTACATCTGGGTCTAATGTCCCTGTATGGCCAATTCGCTTTTCACGCAATATCTTTCTTAACTTAAATACACAATCGTGTGATGTCATTCCTTTTGGTTTATGTAACAATAATACACCTTCCATATGTTCACCTCATCGTTATACTTTTGTAGATGATGTTCAAAAAATCCGGTAAAGGTAGCTATCGCATTTCTTCGCCTGCGTCGCCAGTCCGGTACTGATGTAGGCCCCCCTAGCTTCTGTTCCTCAAAATAGTGGACTCTCTTTATCCTCCTTTTTGAACATGCACTTGTATGCCAAACTTACTTTCCATTGAAAAAATGGATAGACAAATGTCTATCCATTATTCTTCACGTTTACCGTCTTTATTAATTTCATGTAAAAGCGTATCAATTCTATGTCCATAAGCGATAGACTCATCAAATTCAAAGGTAATTTCAGGTGTTTTACGAAGACGAATACGCTGCCCAATTTCAGCACGAATAAATCCTTTTGCCTTCGCTAAGCCTTTTAATGTATTTTCTTTCTGTTGTTCGTCTCCTAAAACAGAAATATATACTTTAGCAATCTGTAAATCCCCAC
>Ga0209130_1000643_pt1 | contig 32629 bp, 29 predicted proteins | sample AraplaMF_Cvi_mLB_FD_184264 | JGI IMG/M metagenome (GOLD analysis project Ga0209130, IMG submission 184264) | Arabidopsis root microbial communities from the University of North Carolina, USA - plate scrape MF_Cvi_mLB (SPAdes) (version 2) | ecosystem: Host-associated > Plants > Roots > Endosphere...
GAATCAAAACGTTCATCTGCTGATAATATAATAGGTCCTCCGCCGTTTTCAACGATTACTTTTTGAATATCTTCACGTAAACGGTCGTTTGTCGTTTCCACAACAGTTGTATGAATGTTTGTACATTGATTTTTAAATACTTCTAACAATTCTTCTTGGGAATAATCTTTTAACGTTTCTACATTCACATTACTTTTCCATGCTGGACGTTCTACGCCTTCTGTTTTACGCGCGCGTCCAAGTTCTTTTGCGATATTATCTAGAAAGGACTCACGGTTTTGAATTAATCCTGTCATTATTTGTCCCCGCCTTTCTTATGATCTTTATACCAATCACGGAATCTTTCTTTACTTGGAGCCGGGAATTCACGAATATCTGTCCAGTTTTTAAGTGGCCCAACGCCTTTTGATACACGGTTGCCAGATGTAAATGGACTCATTGCTGCCGGTGCCATTTTTGATCCCATTTTATATAAAGCCGCTGAAGAAGCACCCATACTAAACATTTTCATTGCTAATTTTTCTGCAAGTGGAGCACGTCCTTCTTGCTCAACGATAACTTGACGATGTTTTAATAATAAATCATGCAATGGAATTTTTACTGGACAAGCTTCTGTACATGCTCCGCATAAACTAGATGCATAAGGAAGCTCTTTGTAATCGTCATACCCACCTAAAAGTGGTGTTAATACGGCACCAATTGGTCCTGAATAAATAGAACCATATGAATGTCCACCAACGTGACGATATACAGGACATACGTTAACACAAGCAGCACAACGAATACATTGCAATACTGAACGGAATTCTGATCCAAGAATTTGAGAGCGGCCATTATCAACAACGACTAAATGAAACTCTTCTGGTCCATCTACCTCTTCCTCTTGAATTGGTCCTGCTACTGTTACATAACTTGTTAATTTTTGACCTACTGCACTACGACATAGTAAACCAACTAAAACATCTAATTCTTCCATTGTCGGAACCATACGTTCCATACCCATTACTGCAATTTGAGTTTTCGGAATCGACATAACAAGATCGGCATTACCTTCGTTCGTTACTAAACAAAGAGAACCAGTATTTGCAACAGCGAAGTTACAACCTGTCACACCAATTTCTGCATCCATAAATTTCTCACGAAGCTGTTTACGAACAAACTTTGTCATTTCGTATGGATCATCTGAATTTTCATATCCAAGTTTTTCTTTGAATACATCGCGAATTTGCGTTCTGTTTTTATGAAGTGCAGGCGCAATAATATGTGATGGTGGATCATTATCTACTTGCAAGATATACTCTCCTAAGTCACTCTCTAACACTTCACAACCAATCTCTTCAAGGGCGTGATTCATACTAATTTCTTCAGTTACCATTGATTTTGATTTTACAACTTTTTTCGCTTGTTTCTTTTTCGCAACGTCTTGAATATACTTTGCCGCATCCTCTTTCGTTTTTGCAAAGTAAACGTGACCGCCTCTTTTTGATACATTTTCACTTAACTGCATTAAATAATAATCAAGATTCTCTAACGTATGTTGACGAATTTGTTCACCTAGTTCACGCCACTCTTCCCAGTTTCCTAATTCGTCCGCTGCTTTTAATCGATTTGTATATAATCTCGTTTGTGCAGAAGATACCGCTCCGCGCATAAACGAATCTTGAATTCCATCGCCTACGCGATCATTAAATTTTTTCTCACTGATTTTCATAGACATAGCTTATGTTCCCCCTTCATGAGCGACTATTCAGTACCTCAGCAATATGCATTACTTTTACTTCTTTACCTAAACGCTCAATACGTCCGCCAATGTTTAACAAACACCCACAATCTGCACCGATTAAATAATCTGCACCTGTTTCCATTACACTATCTACTTTTTCATCCACCATTTGCTCAGAAATAGGTGTCATCTTAACTGAAAACGTTCCCCCAAACCCACAACAATTTTGCTCGTTTGGCAGTTCTCTTACAGTTAATCCTTTTACGTTTGATAATAAAATCCCTGGTGCCTCTTTTACTCCGAGCAGGCGTGTCATATGACACGATTTATGAATAGTAGCAATCCCTGGTAAACTTGCACCAACGTCTGTAACTTTTAAAACATCTACAATAAATTGTGTAAATTCATATGTTTTATCAGCAACCTTTTGTGCACGTTTAGCCCATTTTGGATCATCTTTAAAAACATGCGGATACTCATGAAACATTGTCGCACAAGAGCCAGATGGTGTGACGATATATTCTGCATCTTCGAAAGTTTCAATCATATGTTTCATCGCTTCTTTTGCCGCTTCTACATGGCCGCTATTATAAGCAGGCTGACCACAACAAACTTGTGCTTCTGGAAATTCAATTTCACAACCTAAACGCTCCAATACTTCAACTGTTGCTTTACCGACGTTTGTTTCAAACATATCGACTAAACAAGTAACAAATAAAGTAACTTTCATAACTATAATTCCCCCTCATTACAACTTCGCCAACAATCATATGGTCATCTGATGACTAAGATTAGAAGAAGTAGGCTCAACCATGGCCTATCCTCTCCCTCTTCCAAAGAAAACGCTTACTTAATCCCTCTCTATTTTATCAGAAAATTAGATTTTTAAAAGATTAAATTACGAATTTATATCGCTTTTACCTGTGACAATATGTTCTACATTTGTTAAATGATCTAGCATCGCTTGCTGCGCTAATTCCACATCTTGCTTTAACACCGCATCATATATAGATTGATGCTCCTCTAAAAGTCGTTCTGATGTTGTTTGTTCACCATATAAAATAATGCGTCTTGATTCACCAATTGTTTCAGCAATCATCTCTGAAACATGATTCATGAGCTCAAGTAAGATGCTATTATGCGAAGATTGTGCGATTCCCATATGGAACTGAAAGTCTGCTTTTTCACCAGCTTTTTCATCTCCAATGCTTTTTGCCATTTCATCTAACCAATGTTTCATATTTTGCAAATTATCATCCGTACGTTTTGCCGCAGCTGCTCGAACTGCCCCCACTTCAAGCACCTTCCGTACTTCTAATAAATTCAAAATATCCTCTTTCTTCATTAATAACTTATTATTTAATGATTTTGTTAATGAAGAAGAATCGAAATTCTTTACATATGTACCTTCTCCTTGTTTCATTTCAATTAAGCCCATTGCTCTGAGCGCACTTAGCGCTTCACGAACTGCAGATCTGCCAACTTGAAACTGCTCTGCTAATTGATGAACAGGGAGTAGCTTGTCACCAGGTTTTAACGTACCATTTTTAATCATTGTTAAAATAGCTTCAGATACTTCTTCGTAAATTTTTTTTGGTTTAATAGATTTGTACTCCAGTTAAATCACCTCAGTATCTTCCAAACAACAATTGTAACGTTTTATAAGAAATTAACATCCATAACTATTTTAGAACGAATTAGTAAGAAGTACAAATGTTTTGTTCATAAAATAGTCAAATTTTTGATATTTGTTCGATATTAATTAATATATTTCCGTGTAGCTATAAAGAGCATGTCTCCGAAATTAGAACATGCTCTCCTCATCTTGTACTTTTAATTTAATAATAACTGTCGTTCCCTTACCTTTTTCACTTTCTATTCTCCACTCACCATCATGTATATGAACAATTTGCCTTACAATTGCAAGGCCTAAACCTGTTCCACCGTGTTGACGACTTCTCGCTTTATCTACTCGGTAAAAGCGTTCCCCGAGATTTTCTAAATGCTCTGTATCAATACCTATTCCTGTATCTTTTATGTGCAATTCACAGGAATCATCAATTTGCTTTAATGTTATTATGATATCCCCGTTTTGATTTGTATAACGTATCGCATTATCTAACACATTATGAAGTACTTGTTGCATGCGATCATCATCAATCATTACGATAATTTCAGGATTTAAATTCGTTGAAATACGAAGTTTTTTTTCTATAAACTGTAACTCGTACGTATCAAGTACGTCTTCAATAAGCTGTGAAAAAACGATAGGTTGTTTCTTTAGAGGAAAGTGTTCACCTTCTAGCTGCGCTAAATCTAATAAATCATGAACGAGGCGCTGCATGCGATCTGCTTCTTTATGGATGAGTTGCGTTACTTTTTCCTGCTGCGGCCCCTTTGCCACACCGTCTAAAATAGCTTCACTATATCCTTTAATATAACTAAGTGGTGTTCTAAGCTCATGCGAAACATTAGCTAAAAACTCCTTACGCTTTACATCTTCTGTTTCTAAAGAATTTGCCATTTTATTAAAAGCTTTTCCCAATCGTCCGATTTCATCTTCTGAAGAAATTGTAATCCGCTCTGAGAAATCTCCAGTAGCCAAATGATTTGCAACCCGTTCCATTTGCGAAAGCGGTCTTGTAATAGCAATAATAATTTTTCTACCAATCCATATTGTAATTAGAATCATAGCAAGTGCTAACGGCGCTAAAATAAGGCCCATATCAAATATTAAATCTTTTATACTTTTTAAAGGAATATAGGAGTATACAATACCAACTAATTTTTTATTATCTAAAACAGGAATGACAACACCCATAATATTGCGATTAAAATGTTCTTCATACCCTATCTTAGTCACAGTTTTCCCATCTAATAGTGACTGTCTATCCCCTTCACTTATAAGAGAATGATGGTGCACATCGAAAGGCAAACATGCACTTAAATCACGCGGATTATACACGAAAAGAACATCTGAACTAGATATTTGATCGTATGCTCTTACTTTCTCTTCAAAAGTGGATACTCCTTCACGTTTATCATATTGCGTAGCAAGACGCTTCCCTTCCATTACTAATGAATCTTTTAAATTGTCCACGTATAGCTTTTCATATGAGTATAAAGATACAAAATAAAGAAAGGAAACTGTTACACATACTGCACATACTACTGTAAGCCAAAGCTTTTGTACCATCGTAAACATACGTTACACCTCAAATTTATAACCTACACCCCAAACGGTTTGAATGTAGTTTCCACTTTCTCCGAGCTTTAGACGCATCGTTTTCACATGCGTATCTACTGTTCTTGTACTTCCTGCATAATCATATCCCCATACCTTTTCAAGCAATTGCTCCCGACTAAATACTTGTCCATTATGTTGGCAAAGAAAATATAGTAAATCAAACTCTTTAACTGTAAGTGACACTGCTTGTCCATCCGTCTCAATTCGTCTACTTTTTTCATTAATAAGAATCGGTCCAAATTGAATCTCTTCTTGCTGTTCTTGCTTTGTATATCGTCTTAAAACAGCTTCCATACGAGCAATTAGTTCCCCAGGACTAAACGGCTTTACAATATAATCATCTGCTCCCATACGTAAGCCGTTCACCCTATTCCACTCTTCACCTTTTGCTGTTAAAAATATAATAGGTACATCCGACGTTTTTCGAATCTCTTTACAAACTGAAAGCCCATCCATCTCTGGCATCATAATATCTAGTACAACGAAATCGTAATGATCCGTTTCTAATTTTCGAAGTGCCTCTTTTCCATTTTCAGCTTCTCCCCACTCGTATCCGAAGTTATCTAAGTACATTCCGACAAGTTGCCTCATATCACTTTCGTCATCTACAACTAGCACTTTATATTTACTCATTGTCCTTCCCCTTCTCTCTCTATGAGTTGAAACGGTCCTTTTCCGACTTTAATTGTTTGTTTTATTTTCATATTCTTCATATCCATTACGCATACTTCATCGCTATCATAACTAGCTACATATCCTTCTGCACCACTTTTCAAAAATGCAAATGGATTAGATCCTACTTCTGCAAATCCTACCTCTTGATACGTACTTGCATCAAACTTTCTAAGCGTATTCGAACCGTGACTTAGCGCATATACATACTTATCATCCTTTGTTATATTCACTGGCATAAACGGAGCATGTAAAGAACGTACCATTTCTCCGCTCTGTAATGAATACACTAATACTTTCTCATTCACTTGACTTCCATCACCATGTCCGCCAATCCATATTTCTTTCCCATCAGGACTAATCGTCGCTCCTGTTGATGCTGGGGGAATCATAAAGGATTGGATAGCCTCTTTTTTCTTTGTATCAATTGTTGTTAGTTTCGTATCATAAAAATTTAGTACAGATAACTGATTATGATGCTCTACCATCGTTATCGGTCCTTTTCCTGTTGAAACACTCCCTGTCTCTTTCCCTTCTATCGTAAAGAACCTTACCTTTTGAGCATTTTGATCGGCAGCAAATAATTGTTTTTTGTCTTCTGATACGACTACATTCACAATTCCTTTTCCTGTCTTATATTTGTCCACCTGTCTTCCTTCTGTTAGTGAGTATACATACATATATTCTAACTGCTTGCCGTATACAAGTATTTCCTCATTATTTGGAAGTAGTGCAATTCCTGCCATCGGTTCATTTAATTCCCATGTCGTGATTAACTTTTTAGATTTTTTATCAATAAAACTAATACTGCCTTCTTTTATATTCGTTGTTATAATAACATTTTTATCTTTAGCAATTGGTGTATATGAACTTCCTTGACACCCTACTAATAGAAATAAAAAACAGAGAAGAAAAATAAACTTTCTCAAAAGATTCCCTCCATCTTCGGATGATTTCGTTATAATTGTAAAATAACAAATAAATGTGTGGAAAATGTGAAATCTTCCTTTATTAATAAACTTACATATATAATGTACAACAAATAGAATTTGAGGTGTGCAAATTATGCTTTTTCCTGATTTAGCGAATAAAATTGTACGGGAAGTACGCAGACTGATTACAGAAAATATTATTATCATTAATATACAAGGTGTTATTATCGCAAGTACAGATGCGGAAAGAATCGGTCAATTTCATGAAGGCGCACTCCGCTGTGCGAAACAAAAAAAGACTGTCATTATTACAAAAGAAGATGAAAGGCGACTGCAAGGCGTAAAGGCGGGGATGAATCTTCCTTTGCTATTCCATGATGAAGTAATCGGTGTTATTGGAATCACAGGAGAACCTGAAAACATTTCCCAATATGGAGAAATATTACGTAAAATGACCGAACTATTAATTCATGAAAATTACTTTTTAGAACAGCTAGAACTTGAGCACCGTTCTTATGAAGCATTTGTTTTTGATTGGCTTCAAAATACAGACTGGTCTCCAAGTTTTTTCGATCGTGCAAAAACACTTGGTATTGATTTATATAAGAAGAAACAACTTATTTTGTTCTCTATCGATCAAAATGACACGATGCTTCAGCGTAAAATTTGGCAACACGTACGCAATATATTAACAAAGGAGCATCTATTTGTTCGCTGGGGAAATGATCGATTCATCTTATTTACGGTGATAAGCTCCAAAGAGCAAACTTATCAATTTTTAAAACGATTAAAACAAGACTGTGAAACTTTATTTTCTATTACTTTATATATCGGGATTGGGCAAACAGTTACGCCAAGCAATATGAACTTATCGTACGAACAAGCATTACAAGCTCTTTCAGTATCACTTGAAACGAAAAAAATAGTATTTAATGAAGATTTACGTTTAGAAATGTGCTTACAAGATATTTCTACTGAAACACGGGAACAGTTTCTAGAGCGTACCATCAAAAACTTAGTATCATCTCCTGAACTTATGCACACTTTACGTTTATTTATTGATTATAACCAATCCTATAAGCAAACAGCTCAGCAATTACATATACACATTAACACATTGCATTACAGGTTAAAAAAGATTGAGGAACATACAGAACTTGACCCAAAACAATTCAAAGATTTAAATGTTTTATACTTTGCACTTCTATTATTAGATAATCACACAAAAAAGAACGATAAAATAGATTAATCTTTAGATGATTACACATAGAAAGAATCCCCTGACTTTTTTATCATTATAATGAAAGCACTGTTACAACGTTTTTATTATTACTAAATACGTTAACAGTTTGAGGGGGATTTCCAATGTTAGAAAAGCAAATTATTGATTCATTCGTATCCATTGTTGGCGAAGATAATGTAGATACATCCAATATGGGGCGTTTAACTTATAGTTATGATGCCACTCCAAACTTCCAAGCGATGCCTGATGCAGTCATTGCTCCTCGTAATACAAATGAAGTAGCAGACGTGTTAAAAGTGTGTAACACTCATAGAATTCCTGTATATGTTCGCGGGTCTGGAACAAATCTTTGCGCTGGAACGTGTCCACTTGAAGGCGGCATTGTCCTTATTTTCCGCCATATGAACAATATTTTAGAAATTGACGAAGAAAATTTAACAATTACTGTACAAGCTGGTGTTATTACACTTGATATTATTAAAGCAGTAGAAGAAAAAGGTTTATTTTATCCACCAGATCCAAGCTCTATGAAAATTTCTACAATCGGCGGTAACATTAATGAAAACTCAGGTGGATTGCGTGGGTTAAAATATGGCGTAACACGTGATTATGTAATGGGACTTGAGCTTGTCTTACCAAATGGCGATATCATTCGCACTGGCGGTAAATTAGCAAAAGATGTAGCTGGTTACGATTTAACTCGTCTATTTATCGGTTCTGAAGGAACACTTGGTGTTGTTACGGAAGCGATATTAAAACTTGTTCCTATGCCTGAAACGAAGAAAACAATGCTCGCACTATATGAAGATATTAACGCAGCTGCACGTGCTGTTTCTTCTATTATTGCAAATAAAATCATTCCTGCGACACTTGAGTTTTTAGATCAACCGACAATTGAAGTTGTAGAAGAGTTTGCACAAATCGGTTTACCAACTGACGTGAAGGCAATTTTATTAATTGAACAAGATGGACCGCCCGAAGTTGTCAATCGAGATATTGAAAAAATGGCTAACGTTTGTCGTTCTATGAATGCAGTCGATGTTCGCATCGCAAAAGATGAAGCGGAAGCAGATGCCCTTCGTACAGCACGTCGTAGTGCACTATCAGCACTTGCGAGACTAAAACCTACTACAATATTAGAAGATGCAACGGTACCACGTTCACAAATTGCTCCAATGGTTGAAGCAATTAATGCAATTGCAAAGAAATATAATATTCCTATTTGTACTTTTGGTCATGCTGGTGACGGCAACCTACATCCAACTTGTATGACAGATGCTCGTAATGAAGAAGAAATGCACCGAGCTGAACAAGCTTTTGCTGAAATATTTGCGAAAGCAATTGAACTTGGTGGCACGATTACTGGTGAACATGGTGTTGGCGCGATGAAAGCTCCTTATTTAGAAATGAAATTAGGTAAAGAAGGTATTGCTGCTATGCAAGGAATTAAACAAGCCTTCGATCCAAATAACATTATGAATCCAGGTAAAATGTTCGCGAAAGACTCTCGTAAAAGAGTGGTGGTTGAGCGATGACCACATTAAATACAGAAAACATTCAAAAGGAATTTAAAGAACGATTAAGTGAAGATGAACTACTAAACTGTATGCGATGCGGCTTTTGTTTACCGACTTGCCCTACTTACATTCAATCTGGATATAAAGAATCACATTCACCACGCGGGCGTATTGCATTAATGAAAGCCGTCGTCGATGGCTTAATTGAGCCAGATGAAGATATTGAAAATACATTAAATGTTTGCCTTGGCTGCCGAGCTTGTGAGCCTGTTTGTCCATCTGGTGTGAATTATGGACATTTATTAGAAGAAGCTCGTGATATTATAAATCAAAATAAAAAGTTCTCGGTGCCCGTGAGAGCTGTTCGTAAAGTTGTATTTGAAGGACTATTCCCTCATCAAAATCGAATGAGAACATTAACAGGACTAATCGGATTTTACCAGCGTTCTGGTTTACAAACGCTAACACATAAAACAGGTATTATGAAGTTATTCCCTGAAACACTTGCAACGATGGATCTCGTTTTACCAAAAGTCCCTAAAATGAAAGCAATGCAAAATCGTCCTGAATTTTTACCTGCTGAGGTGACAAAGAAGAAACAAGTTGCCTTCTTCACAGGTTGTTTAATGGATACGATGTTTTTAGAAACAAATAACGCAACGATGAAACTTCTTCAGTTAGCTGGTTGTGATATCGTTATTCCGAAAACACAAAGTTGCTGCGGGGCGTTACATGGGCATGCTGGTGAAAAAAGTGGAGCAAAAGAATTAGCAAAACGAAATATAAAAGCATTCGAAGATTTAAACATCGACTATATTATTACGAATGCAGGTGGTTGCGGAGCTTATCTCGTAGATTATGATTATTTGTTAAAGGATGATCCTAAGTGGGCAAAGCGAGCAAAGCAGTTTGTTTCTAAAATTAAAGATATTACCGCTATACTAGTAGAATTAGATTTCCATAAACGTACTGACTTACGACTCACGCCACAAATCATTACGTATCAAGACTCTTGTCATTTACGCAATGTTATGCGAACATCTTCTGAACCTCGTATGTTACTAGAAGCCATCCAAGGCGCGACATACCGTGAAATGAAAGATGCGGACCGCTGCTGTGGTTCTGCTGGTATTTACAACATTGTTCATTCAGAGTTATCAATGGAATTCCTAGATTATAAAATGGACTGTGTACATGAAACAGATGCAGCAACGATTGTTACTGCAAATCCAGGTTGTCTATTACAAATGAAATTAGGCATTGAACGGGAAGGTCTTTCTCATAAAATGAGAGGAATTCACATCGTAGATTTATTATTAGAAGCAATTGAAACTAACTCGTAACATACGTAATAATAGGAAAACGGCTATCTCCTTCGTCTATGTAAAGAGATAGCCGCTTTTTTGTCTGCTACAACATTAAAAATATGTTACTTTATTATAAAAAAGAACAACAGAAACATTACAGTTTTGTAAAAATCAATCCATTATATTCCTCTGAAAATTGTTCAAACCATTGATACAATAGGATTCTTCATTTTCTATTTAGGTAACTTTATCCAAACCCCCCCTCTTAAAACGAAGTATAAAAATGCTGAAAATTCCTTTTATACTCTATGTTTCTCTTATTTCCGCCCTTTTCTTCCTCTAGGATAAATTAGGTAATTTTGAAGTCTATGAATTTTTTTCCATCTTTTTTCTTGTAAATTGTATGCTACGATGAATTTGTCAGTCAGACAGGCTGTCAAAAACAAATCGTGTGAAAACAAATTAAAACTTTATATAGGGGGACACACATCATGAAAAAGCGTGTTTTATTATCTGTAGCTGCTGCAACAGCTCTTACTTTAGGAGTATCTTCTTTAGATGCACAAGCTGCAACAGTACAACCATCTAACATAAAGGTTCAAAATATTCAGCATTCAAAAATGATGATGAAGCAAATGAGCCAGCAAGAATTACAAGCATTCTTACAATCTATGGGAGTTGAATCATTAGCACAATGGAATCAAGGACAATTCCAACAAGATTGCTTCATTCCTGGTCAACAGCCTACTGAAAATGTTGTAACTGAGCAACCAACAGCTAAGCCAGAAACCCAAAAGCCTGCTGAACAAAAACCAGCTGAGCAAAAGCCTGCTGAGCAAAAGCCTGCTGAAAACAACAATACTCAAAAACCTACAGAACAAAAACCTGCTGAGCAAAAGCCTGCTGAAGAAGCAAAATCTTTAAGTGAGTTCGAACAACGTGTTGTTGAATTAACAAACGCTGAGCGTACAAAACAAGGCCTACCAGCACTAAAAATCGATACTGAATTAAGCAAAGTAGCGCGCATTAAATCTGAAGATATGCAAAAAAATAACTACTTTGATCATAACAGCCCTACATACGGGTCTCCGTTTGACATGATGAAGAAATTTGGTATTTCTTATACATCTGCAGGTGAAAACATCGCTCAAGGCCAACGTACACCTGAAGAGGTAGTACAAGCTTGGATGAACAGTGCTGGACACCGTGCAAACATCTTAAATAATAGCTTCACTCACATCGGTGTTGGTTATGTAGAAAGCGGTAACTACTGGACACAACAATTTATTACGAAGTAAATAGATTAAAAGAGTCTTCTCATTAGGAGAAGACTCTTTTTTAAATTTCATAACTTTCTATTATGTACGAATATAAAATGTAGAACATAAATAAAATAGACCCGAAGCTTATCACACTAATTAATACATAAAATCCCCATTTTAGGCTCAAAAGCAATGAAAATAATATGCTACATGCCATCACTTGAAAGATTCGCCTACTAACTAAACGGATTTTTTGTAATTTGATTGGTTCTTTCTCTGTATCCTTCACCTTTTTAAACACTTTACTAAGCATAAAAAGAAACATACTAATTCCAATCGTTAGTCCTGTCTGAAAGAATATAATACTTCTCAAATTAATAAAAAGAATAAGCATATGGATAAACAACATAAATAAAGTAATACTCTTTATAAATCCGCTTACACTAAAATGCTCTCCTTCGTTAAACTTATATATATTATGTGAAATAATATACACAAATCCATGTAAAAAAATAATAAGGACAGGCAGAGATAACACGACAACTTGTTTACTTATAAACTCATTCGCTACACCATTCTCGTTCCAATGCACTGCCATACGAGTTGGTAAATATGGATAGATGCATAGAGTAAGTAAAAGACAAGCGAAAAATATTCCTAGCACGTATTTATATTTGACCAAGTGATTCTCACCTCTCTTTTCTCTTAACGGCTTCGCCTCTTTTAGAGAAATCCCTGCAAAAATCTACCTTTTTCAAGTTTAAACTTACACTTTACCCGTTTTCTCTTTCAAATTTTTTCATTGTATTGTTTAAATTTGCAGGGAAAGGTACGTCAACCATGATCTCTTCTTTCGTAATTGGATGTAAAAAATTAATCTTCATCGCATGTAGCGCTTGATGAGACATGTATTTTGTTTGTCCACCATATAATACATCCCCTACTAACGGATTTCCATTATAGCTCATATGAACACGAATTTGATGTGTTCTACCGGTTTCTAACTGTAACGTTACGAGCGTAGCATTTTGTTTGTTAAAATATTTCTCTACTTTATAATATGTTATAGCTTGGTCTCCCTTTGGAGAAACGCGGCGCCTTGTAGCGTGATGTCGATCTCTTCCGATAGCTGCATCAATTGTCCCTTGCTTCTTTTTTACTTTTCCTTCAACAAGTGCCGCATACGTTCTTTTAATTTTCCGTTCCATTAATAAACGATCCATAATTGCACCCGCAATTCTATGTTTTGCGAATACAACACCACCTGTCGTATCTTTGTCTAACCTATGAATATGGCGAACCTTAGTCTCTAAACCTTGCATTTGAAAATGAAAAGCAACAAGATTGGCAAGTGTTCCCGTCCCATCTTTTTCAGATGGATGTGTATCCATTTGCTCGGGCTTATTTACAATGAGTACGTGATCGTCTTCATACACTACATCTAATTCACCATATTCTGGATTTACGCCGTACTCCTCCTCCATAAACATATGAACTTGTAACTTATCTCCTTCTTTTAAAAGTTCATCCCATCTCCTCTGTTCTCCGTTAACCGTAATACCTTTTTCCATACGAAGCTGATGTAATAATTTTTTTGGCACTTCCCATTCTACTTTTAACAGCGATTCAATGCTTATACTATTCCATATCGCTGGAACCGTAATTTCACACCATTCGCCCTTTTTCTTTGTCTCCATACTGTATCACCTTATTTCTATTGATTCTCTCATTGTAACGGAAAATACACTTTGATGCACCGCCAAAAAGAGAAGACAGTCTTATAATAGACTGCCCCTCATGCTCTAATCCTTTTCATTTCTTGCAATACTGCTTCAGCCTTTTGTTCATACGATAAATCTTTAAAGAAATCTGCCAATCGTTTATAGTCGTTGTACGTATCTAATAAGTCGTCTATCTTCTCTCCTTTCATAACTTGCTGCTTTTGCTTCATTTTTACTGGATAACGATACCCCGATACTTCTTGTATTTTGTAATACTCATCCTCTACTTGAATGACCTTTACAAGTTCCTCTTCTTCCGCATCCATCGTATACCCATCAAATTCTCTAAGCAGTTCATAAATGATATGAGTCCATTCATCTTTTGGATAAAATCCTTTTTCTAACCGATAACCGACAATGCGATACATATGTCCATCTTTTTCAGCAAACTGTACTGTATCATTTAGCTTAAACTTAAAATAACGAAACATTGCCTTCACCTACTTGTATGTAATGTTCTTATCACATACTATTTGCAAAATATAGGCCTTGCTATTCATAAAAAAAATACTCACCTTATAGATGAGTATTTTTTAGGACGATTTTTCTTTTTTCTTTCGGAATGGTAACCACCAGTTCCAATCTCCAAACAATTTCATTAAACTTGGTACGAGCATAAGGCGAATAATTGTTGCATCAAGAAATATCGCTAATGCGACTCCAATACCCATCTGCTTTACTGGCAAAATATCAGTAAAGGCGAACGCACCGGTAACAACAATCATAATTAAAGCAGCGGATGTAATGATGCGGCTTGTCGAGACAAGCCCTTCTAGCGTTGCTTGATCGTTATCTCCAGTTTCCTCATATAACTCATGGATTCGTGAAATAAGAAATACTTCATAATCCATGCTAAGCCCAAATACGAGGCCGAAAATAAAGATTGGTAATACAAATAAAACTGAACTCTCATCTAATCCGAAATGACCACCTTCAAATAACCAAATAACAATTCCAATTGTTGCACTTAAACTAAGTACATTCATAATAATCGCCTTTATTGGAATGAGTATCGAACGGAATGCGAATAATAAAATGACAAAGGTTGACCCAAATATAACAGACATACCAATTGCAACTTTATCTTTAATTTCATCTTCCAACTCTTGTTGGAACGTTGTCATCCCGCCTAAATAATAAGTAACATCGTTTTCTTTATAATTCTTTTTGAAATCACGAACCCATTGTTTTGCAGTTTCTGTACTTGGCTTCGTATCCAAAAAGACTTCCATTGTTGTTTTATTTCCTTTCGTATACGCTTCAAATACAGGAACTATTTTCGCCGCTTCTGGTGATTGTAACATTCCCGCAACTTGATCTGCTTTCATTCCATTTAGCACGTCATATACACTTGTCACCTTATATACTTGCTTGTCATCTTTTAACTTTTGAACGACATCTTCCACCTTTTGTAAGCTTTCTTTTTCCGTTATATCATCCTTCGTCTCTACTACTAAAGTAACATCGGCGTGTGTTTTGACCGTCTTATTAAAGGCTTCTTCATACTTCTCAAATGCAACTCTCGTATCACTCTTTTCTGGTAATGCTTCAACACCAGGAAACTGCAAATTAGCTGTACGTAGTGGTAATAAACAAATAACAATAAATGTTGTAACAGCAACAATCATTACGATTGGATGTTTCATTACAAACTGTGCAAATTTACGCCATACATTCGATGGAGTAGGTGCTACCTGATTCTTTTTTAATATTCTTTTTCCGATTAAAGATAACAGTGCAGGAAGGAGTGTGAGTGAAAATAAAATACTCATAATGACAACAATCATCCCGCTAATGGCAACAGATTGAATATAGTCTATCTTAAAGAAAAATAAACCGGATAAACCGACGAATACACATAACCCTGAAAATACGATAGCGCGTCCCGCGGTTTGATACGTAATCGCGATTGCCTCTTTCACTGTTCTCTTCGCAACTTCCTCTCGAAAGCGATTTACAAATAACAGTGCAAAATCAATTGATAATGCGAGTCCAATCATCGGTGCAACATTTAACACGAAAATAGATAACTCTTTATCAACGCCGATAAAATATAAAATCCCCATCGTACTAATTACACTTAATATCCCATTTAAAATCGGTAAAATAGACGCAAGCAGACTACCAAATGAGAATAATAGTACGAGAAAAGCAATAGGTAAACCGATCATCTCTGCTACTTTTAAATCATTTTGTGTTCTTTCATTAATCTCTTGATTAATTTTCGGATACCCTGTCGGTGTTACTTTTAATACTGCACTACTTTCTTTCTTGATTTCATCAGCGAATTGCAATGTCTTTTCCATTCGATCTTTATTTGTTTTCCCGGAAAATAAAATCGTCGCATAACCGATATCATCTTGTAGCATCACTTTATTTTCTATCGGATGATGGAAAGACTCATACGTTTCTTTCTCTTGAATATGTTTTATAATTCCCTCTATACCTTTTTGAAACTCCTCATGTGAAGCATCCTTGTTCTTCTCAAAAATGAGTAAAAGTGTATCCTGAGACTGCTTAAAATCTTTATCTAAAATTTCTTTCGTCTTTTGATAATCCCCTTCCGTTTGGAAACCATCACCACCTAATACTCCCGGAAGCTTTGGAGCAAAAATACCGAGCGCTATTGCGAGTAGTAGTAATACGACGATTACTGTATAACGAAATTGATACAAAAAAGCGCCTAACTTCCCCCACTTATCAATTTTATGTACATTGGTCTTCACACATTTTCACCTACTTTATATAATTCACTTATTATTTATACTGTATCACATCTCCCTATAAACAAAAAACGTCTAGGAAAACTATAATACTAGTTTTTCTAGACGTTTTTTTATCTCTCGTTATTAAGTCCCAATCTCTCGGTAAGCAAACGATGACAATAAATTGCAATGATTAACAAAATGCCACCTGCGCAGTAACCAGCTAAAATATCAGTCGGGTAATGAACATTTAAAATAACTCTACTTAATCCAATCCATACAATTAATATGCCCATCAAAATCGTAATACCACATTTTCCAGCTATACTTTTCAAATTTGCAGCAATGATATAGGCAAGAAAACCGAATGTTATGATAGATAGCATTGCATGTCCACTTGGGAAGCTATACCCAAGTGCGTCAAGTGCCTCATTTAATGATGGACGGTCTCTTTTCACAATTTCTTTTATTCCCTTATTAACAAGATGCGTCGTTAATATAGCCATTGGATACACAATCATTGCAGCATAATAACGTTTCTTCCAAAAAACAAGCAAACTTATAACAAGCGTAGTTATGATCCCAATCTCAGATCCCATCTTTGTAAAGTATGAGAAAAATGTAATAGAGCTTTCCGTTTGTAACCCTTTTACTAATCCGCGGACATATGTATCCATCATTGTAACACCACCTACATGTACCCTCCAAGCGATGATACTAAATAAAACAAATAATAAAACGATACACATTCCCTCATACTGATGTAACTTCTTCTTCAATCGATTTCCTCCTACTATGAAAAAATGCGATTTCTACTTTAGAAACCGCATTTCCTTACTTATTTACCTTTTGTTTTTAACTCTGTCCAGTAACGATCATAGTCTTTTAACTTATCGTCTACATCAACAAGCCATTCTGTACGATTTAATTCTTCTGGTGATAAGAAGATCATATGGTTATCACGATATTCTTTACTATGAAGAGGACGAGCTTTTTCATTTGGATTACTATAACCAATTGACTCATAGTTTTTCACACTTACTTTTTCATCTAATAAGTAGTTCATAAACTTCTCTGCAAGTTCTTTATGTTTCGCACCTTTTGGAATCGCTAACGTGTCAGCCCAAATTGTGCCGCCTTCTTTTGGTACAACGTATCCTACATCTTTGTTATCTTTCGCGATAAATGCTGCATCTCCAGACCAAACTGTTCCGATCCACGCATCTTCTGTAATGAATTTTTGTTTAATATTATCTGTATCAAATGCTAATAAGTTTGGAAGTAGCTTCTGTAAATCATTAGACGCTGTCTTTAACTGTGCATCCTCTTTTGTACTATTAGAGAAACCATTTTTCTTAAGTCCCATTCCTAATACTTCACGAGAATCATTTAATAAAGTAACATGTCCTTTATATTTATCGTTCCATAAATCCGCCCAGCTTGTAGGTGCTTCTTTCACATACTTTTTATTGTATGCAATGCCTGTTACACCCCAAGTATATACTAGAGAATACTTATTCTCTGGATCAAACGCAGGTGTTTTAAAGTTAGAAACAAGATTCTCGATGTTCGGGATGTTCTTCTTATCTAAAGGCGCTAATAAGTCCATCTTCGCCATCGTTTTCACCATGTAATCAGATGGCTGAATTAAATCATATGTCGCGCCACCAGCTTGTAATTTCGCAAGCATTTCTTCATTACTTGCATATTTATCATAGTTAATTTTCACGTTATATTTCTTTTCAAAATCTTTTAAAACTTGCTCATCAAAGTTGTCAGCCCAACTATAAATATTCAATTCTTCTTTCTTCTCACCACAGCCCGCAAGTACACCTGCAACAAGGCCGAAGCTAATAGCTGCGCCAGCTAATGTCTTCATCAATTTCATTGATTTTTTACCTCCTCGTTCTTTCTATATCATTCATATTATAAAGGAAGGTGTCCTCCAGAGTTTTCTTCACCGTCTGCACCTTTATTACGGAAAATTTCCGATAGCACCATTAATCCTACAATTACAACAATTAATATTGTAGAAAGAGCATTAATTTCAGGTGATACTCCTCGCTTAACCATACTATAAATGTATAATGGCAATGTTGTTGATCCTGGTCCTGATACGAAGAAACTAATTACAAAATCATCAATCGATAATGTGAATGTTAATAATGCGGCTGAAATAACTCCTGGTGCAATTGCTGGAAACGTTACATAACGAAACGTTTGCCACGGCGTTGCTCCTAAATCGTTTGCAGCCTCTTCTAAATCACGTCCCATACCAGAAAGACGTGCCGCTAAAATAACAACAACAAATGAAATACTGAATGTAATGTGTGCAATAATAATTGTTGTTTTTCCAAGTTCCATACCTAATTGACTAAATAGGATAAGTAAAGATAATCCCATTAAAATATCAGGAATTAAAATTGGTAAATATACAAGACCGTTAATGGCACCTTCATAACGATATTTGTAACGGTGTAATGCAATAGCAAAAATCACACCAAGAACTGTCGTCACAATTGTCGTTATAAGAGCAATCGTAATACTATTTACAAACGCATCAATAACATCTTGTTTTTGAAATAAATCTGTATACCAATGGAGTGTAAAGCCCTCCCATTCCGCATTAATGCGAGAATCGTTGAAGGAATATACCATTAAAACCATCATTGGAAAATACAAAAACAATAAGATTAACCAAGAATAAGAAACTAAAAACTTCTTCATTTTTGCCTATTCCCCTCCGTTTCCATCATATTTATATACTTTCGTTGCACGATAATATAAGTAAATTAACAGAACAGAGAATAGAACAACAATCATAGATAACGCGGAACCAAACGGCCAGTCACGTGAGCCTAAGAATTGGTTTTGAATTACGTTTCCGATTAATGCTACTTTCGACCCACCCATAACGTCTGATACAACAAACATTCCGATAGAAGAAACGAATACTAAAATAGAACCAGTTGTAATCCCTGACATCGTCATCGGTACTGTTACATTCCAAAATGCCTTTACTGGTGTTGCTCCTAAATCATAAGCTGCCTCTAGCTTACGCTTATCAAGCTGCTCAATTGCTGCATACACTGGTAAAATCATAAATGGTAATAAAGAATATACCATTCCGAGTATTACAGAAGGTGTATTATATAGCAGATTTAAAGGTTCACTAATGATACCTAGTTTCAATAGCAATGTGTTTACAAGTCCTTGTGAACGTAAAATAACAATCCATGCGTATGAACGAACAAGAAAGTTAATCCAGAACGGAATCGTTGCCAATAATAGAAGGATAGAACGATATTTACGATCAACAATTGTAATTGTATAGGCAAATGGATAACCGATTAATAAACATATTACTGTAGTAATAACAGCTATCTTCACTGTTTCCCATAACGTCCCCATATATAATGGATCAAACACACGCGCTATGTTATCTAATGTAAATTTCATCTCCACTGTCCCGTATGCTCCGCGCTGCATGAAGGCAAATGCTAATACGAACAGCAGTGGAATTAGGAAGAAGAGTAACAGCCATACGACTGTAGGTAATGCGAGTAATTTCCCTTTCTTCAATTTAAGGTCACCTCGTCCTCTTGCTCCCAGCCTACATATACATTATCCCCAATGCTCCACTGCGTTGCTTCTTCAGCAGTTTGGTATGCCATTAGTAATTCTGCTGTTTTCTCCTCACGTACATATAGCTTTTCCATATTTCCAACAAATTCAATATCTTCAATATGTCCAAGGTGGTATTCTTTTAAAATTGGCTCTTCAACCGAGCGAACTTTTACATTTTCAGGGCGAACTGCTACGTAGTTTTCCCCATTTTTCACGATATTATTTTCACCGATGAACGTCGCAACAAACAATGTTTTCGGTTGATTGTAAATTTCTTTAGGCGTGCCGACTTGTTCGATATGCCCTTTATTCATAACGACAATACGATCACTCATACTCATCGCTTCTTCTTGATCGTGCGTTACATATATGAACGTAATTCCTAAATTACGTTGTAAGTTTTTCAATTCACGTTGCAAATCTTTTCTTAACTTAAAGTCAAGCGCTCCAAGTGGCTCATCTAATAATAATACACGTGGGTTGTTTACAATTGCTCTTGCAATTGCTACACGTTGCTGCTGTCCACCAGAAAGCTTCGAAGGTTTACGATTACGGAACTCAAGTAACTGCGTTAAACGCATTGCCTCTTCCGCACGTTCTTTCTGCTCTGCTGCTGGTACTTTTTGCATTTTCATACCGAAACAAATATTTTTTTCAACATTCATATGTGGGAATAGTGCGTAATGTTGGAACACTAAATTCATATGACGCTTGTATGGCGGCAAATCGTTAATCTTTTCATCATCTAATAAAAGATTCCCTTTAGTTGGCGTTTCAAATCCTGCGATCATACGAAGTAAAGTCGTTTTCCCGCAACCACTCGGTCCTAAAATTGTTAAAAATTCTCCTTCTTTAATATCTAAAGAAAGAGGGGGGATAATCACTTGATTTCCAAAATGTTTTTCTACTGCTTCAACTTTAATAATCTTTTTCATTTTCCCGTCCTATCTACCTTAAATTTTAATTTTTATATTCATGAATAAACATTTATGTTCTATAGACTATTTTTTGTTTCGATCCAAACAAAAATGGTTGTTTAGCAGCGTTCTCTTCTATTCTTTATGTAGTATGTTTGATTCATTTTCGCATGATACATATGTCGAACAGAAAAACCCCTTCAGTTGCGAAGGGGTTTTTATCATACGGCTACGCCTACTGATAAACACCATCATCATTTTAACAACTTTCGTATGAATTTTAAAGCACTTTTTGTAGAAGAGTAACGAATTTTCATATCGAATGCTGTAGATTGGGACAAAATGCTTTTATAATGGGAAAAAGTCCGAAAACTTTGTTCACCATGATAGCTACCTAACCCACTGCTCCCAACGCCCCCAAAAGGTAAATATGGCGTTGCAAGATGATAGACAACATCATTAATACAGCCTCCGCCATATGAAATATTACTCGTCACTTTCTTTTGCACTTCTTTATCTTCAGAAAATACATATAGCGCTAATGGCTTTGGATGCTGTTGAATCGTTTCAATTACCTCTTCTATTTTTTCATATTCTATAATTGGTAAAATCGGTCCGAAAATTTCATCTTCCATAACAGCACTTTCCCATGTAACATTCGTTAACACTGTCGGCTCAATTTGCAATGTTGCTTTCTTATAATCCCCGCCAATCACAGGTTTACCGTCTTGCAAAAATGTACATAAACGTTCAAAATGACGCTCACTCACAATTCTTACGTAATTGTCATTTTGTAAAGGCTCTTTTCCATATTGCTCCGTGATTTCATGCCGTAATGCCTCGATTAGCTGTTCTTTCACTGAAGAATGAACGTACATATAATCAGGTGCCACACACGTCTGCCCAGCATTTAAAAACTTGCCCCAAACGATACGTCTTGCAGTTACATCTAGCTTCGCATCTTTATGCACAATACATGGACTTTTCCCGCCAAGCTCTAACGTAAGAGGCGTTAAATTTTTCGACGCTGCTTCCATCACAACTTTTCCAACACCAACACTACCTGTAAAGAAAATATAATCAAACGGCTCCTTTAAAAGTGCAGTGCTTTCCTCAACACCGCCTTCTACTACCGATACAAGCTCTTCTGGGAATAATTCTTCTACCATTCTCGTAAGCACATTTGAAACGTTTGGTGTTAACTCTGACGGCTTTAAAACGACTGTATTTCCGGCTGCCAATGCTCCTACAAGTGGTGCAATTGCTAACTGAAACGGATAGTTCCACGGTGCGATAATAAGCGTCACACCATACGGTTCTGGCACTACTTTCCCCTTTGATCCAAAATGAGTCAGTGCTGTTCGAACTCGCTTTGACTTACTCCAAGAGGAAATGTGCTTCATTTGAAACGAAATCTCTTTTAGTACATATCCAATTTCTGTTGTAAATGATTCGTGAACTGATTTATTCAAATCCAATTTCAATGCTTGAAAAATCTCATCCTCAAAACGCTGAATTCCTTCATAAAGCTTCTTCAAACTATTCTTTCTCGTTTCTACACTTCTTGTATGCCCTTTGTAAAAATATTCCTTTTGTTTATTTACAATAGAGGAAATACTCATTCACTCACCTTCTCCCACTATTTTTATCCAATTCTTTCATTATTTATATAGACTTCATATGTAACAAATTTCTATTCGTAAAGTTACATTATATATGAATTTTCCAGCTATATAAAATTCATTGCTCACAAAAAAACTACCGAAAGAAATTCTCTCGGTAGTTTTACTGTATTAACGATATAAACGAACAGCACCTGCAGAGTTATCATCAGCTTGTCCTACTACTTCAAACTTCAGACCAAGCTTCGGTAAAATACGTCCTGCATCTGGAATTTGCTCATTAATATACTTTTTAGAGTCATCAAACTTCGGTACTCCTGGTAATCCATCGTATACGAATGTTCCACGCGTTGGAGATACAACTTTCCAAGCTGGCGTTTTGTCGAATGAGAACGCCGAATCAGCAATTTGGAATCGCGTACTGCTCTTAAATGTTGGTTTGCCATTTAAAGTTCCTGCAATTGCTTCTGGATGAGAGTCAACTACACCAAGGAAACCATGTCCTGGATGTACGCCAACCCAGTTATCTGTGTAAGCTGAATCCGCATACCATACAACCATACCAGTGTTATATACTGGACCGCGAGCAAATTTCAATGCGTTATCTGAACCCGCATAGTTTCTCCACTCTACATAGTAGTTATGCTTTTTCTTATCCATTCCGTTAGATGCAACGAAACCGTCCAATTTGAATTGTGGTGTACCTTCTGCATCATCAGAGAATGCAACATTTCCATCTACAGTTAGTGACGCATTATCAAGTGCAAATCCATTTAACGCCAATCCACCGTCTGTAATATATTCAAATACTAGTTTCACTTTCTTACCTTTGAATTGACTTAAATCATATGATTTATCAACCCATTTTCCATTTGTCGTAGCTGCATTTCCACTATTTGCTTTCTCACCAATTCTTTCAATCAACGTTTTTTGTCCATCTTCTGTTACAGCGTGTACTTCAAGGAAATCGTACTCTGCTTCGATTTCATACAATGACTTATAATCGAATTTTGCAGTCGTTGCTTTCGTTAAATCGAATAGTGGCGTTTCCATCGTTGTATGAAGGTCATCACCTTTTGTGCTGTAGTAATACTGTTTACCAAATGCAGGCTGAATTCCTTTTACCTCTTTATCTGGTAAGTTAACACGAATCAAACCTGGACGATCTGACTTCGTAACACTTTGGTCTAAGTATGTTGCTAGACCGATACCTTTATTTAATTTCTCGTAATCTACTTCTACGATATTCGCCCAGTTACCACCGATTGTTTTTTGGAAAAACTCTTTATTTTGTGGTGAAAGACTTGTAGGTGTTGTTCCTGCAATTTTACCAGCCCAGCTACCGCCACTCATAATAGACCAAGCTTCAACCGGCTCACCCTGACCGCTATATTGTGTATCATACTCATCTGGAAGACCTAAATCATGGCCGTATTCATGTGCGAATACACCAACTGCGCCATCTTCTGGTTCAATTGTGTAGTCGAATGCTGCCATCTTTCCGCCCCAATATGGAACTTTCGCTTGTGTACCTGCGATTGGGAATGGATTTGGTCCAACTGTCCAGCGATGTGACCAAATTGCATCATCACCTAATTTCCCCCCGCCAGCTTCTTGTCCAACGCCCGCATGAATAATCATTAAGTGATCAATTAAACCGTCCGGTTGATTTTTATTTCCATCACCATTTACATCGTATTGATCAAACTGATCAAACTGTGATAAGTCAAGTCCGCTATCTACAGCTGCTTTTAATGCATCTTTTACTAGATCACGTGGTCCTTTTGGTCCTTTATTATCATGACCTGTACCAGCATCAGCACCGTAATCAGCTGCTTTACCAGGAACCGTTAACCATTTTGTAACTGTTCCATCCACTGTGTAACTACCACCTGATTGCTCTTCATAATATTGTTTAAACGTTTCAATTTTACTTCCATCATCTAGTGTAAACGGCTCGTTACCGAATAACATTTTTTCATAGTGTTCTTTATTAAAGTCGTTGGAATACATGTAACCAGGCTCTTTATCAATATTGTTATGTTTGAAATCAGCGTACTCTACAAGCAAAACAAGTACTTTATCTTTACGAACTTCACCGTTATATTCTTTTTGTTTAGCAGGTGAAGTTGGCACTTTCCCATTTAAGCCGCCTCTAACTGGACTTGTTCCTGTTGCAGTCCCGTTTGCTGGTTGCTCTGATTTTTCTTTCGTATCTGTTTTTGCATCTTTCACTTTCTTTAAAAAGTCAGATGCTTCTTTCGTAAGTGGGTCCCCATTTGTCGCTTCTTTTCCAGGATTTTCTCCCTTTTTCTTCTCTACATACTTCTCAACAGCTTTCTTTGTTTCTGTCTCTGAAGCAGATGAACCAATTACCCCACGTTTTTTCAGTGCATCTGCTAATCTCTCTTCTGGGATTAAATGATCATCAACTGGACTTGTAGCTGTCTTGTTCTCCGGCGTTTCAGCATATGTAGGCTGACTTCCAGCACCAAGTGATAAGCCTAGAACAGCTGTCAAAGCAATTGATGATAACACTTTAAATGGTTTCTTTTTCATCCCTTATTTCCTCCCCTAATATAAAATATGTATTACAAATTAAATTTTATTAAAAATTCAATATTTTTTCAATATTTAGTTATATTATGTAATTTTTTTAATATATTTGTAAAAATTTCATAGTTAATATACGAATATATCATGATTCAACAATGTTTTCTGAAAATATTGAAAAGTTTTGACGAAAACCTTATACTTTCCATAGAGGGAATTTAATGGGGATTTTATCTTTGTTTCATCTACACAATATTCGATAATTTGACACATAAAATATAAAAGTCGGTTAATTATCGTCTACTATGTAGCAGCAATTATGACCAATAATTAGGGAGGAATTACACTTGTACAAAGATAAGGCTGACTCACTAGATCAAGAATGGATTGATTTAATACTTGAAGCTCTAGATGCTGGCATTGCCCTGCAAGATATTGAACACTTTTTTCAACGTATGAAGCATACGAGCCAGGCTCAATAGCCTCGTTCTTTTTAACGAATTTTATGTTATAATAATGACATCATAAGACGACTACATATTGATAGAAAGGTGCGCAAATATGATAGGAGAACGTATAAAACGCCTTCGTTTACAAAAAGGTATTTCACTAACAGAACTTGCCGAAAAAGCTGGTGTTGCTAAATCTTACATTAGTTCTATAGAACGAAATTTACAACAAAACCCTTCCATTCAGTTTCTTGAAAAAATCGCAACAGTTCTACAAATTCCAGTTGATACTTTACTTCACGATGAAACAACTACGGAAAGTCATCTAGACTCCGAATGGACACAGCTCGTTAAAGATGCGATGAGCTCTGGTGTCTCAAAAGAACAGTTTCGTGAATTTCTCGAGTTTACACAATGGAAGAAAAACCAAAAATAATACATAGTAAGGAGTGCTTAAAACGGCACTTCTTTTTCTTTATAAAAAAAAGCGGGGGATACCCGCTTTTGATTTATTATTTTTCTTCGCCCTCTGTTTGGCTTGCGTTGAATGTCCATTCTAAGTTCAATGAATCGCCTTGGAATTTATTTTGATCTTTACCATCATCTTCGAATACAAATTGTACCCATAGATAGTCTTCTGATCCAGCGTCTAAGCCACCTTTTTCACCCCACTCTGGAGCAAATATATCTTTAGCTACAAGATCAGGATCAGCATTTTGTAAATCCGCTAAAGTTGTTTCATATACAGGCTCACTTTGCTTATCCCAGTTCCAAATGAATTTCACTTTAATGTGCTTACCAAAATCTTCACCAGCATTATCGTTTTTTGCATCTGTAATGCTGTACTTTGTCGCTAGTTTAACATCTTTAATAGCTAATGTTCCTTTGTTCTGTAATAAGAACTCTTTCTTAACTGAATCCCCTGGCTTTAGGTCTTTAATATCAACGATTGTTTTAGGGTTTAAAGCAAGATCTAACGTCCCAGCTGCAAATGTATTGTTCGACACTTCTTTGTCGCTAAAGAATGCGAATGTTCCTCCACCAATTAAAGATAACCCCAGTGCTGCTGATGCAACTCCCATACCTAATTTTTTCTTTAGACTCACAATAAATTCCCCCTAGCTATTTTTTGTATTTTTACATGCTTATTTCTTATTTCAAATAAGAGGTGTAACTAAAACTATATTAGCTTAGCTAATATTTGTTCTTTTTTGAAAACCTCAAGTTCATTATAACGAACGAAACTATATAAACACAACATATTTTTTGATTATTTTTATTTCTCAACATTTTTTGTTTTTCCCAGAAAATTATTGAGAAATAAAATAAAACTTTCATCAGTGTTTTTTGTCCATCCCCACTGATTATTAACCTGCACCAAATAGCGTGCGGCCAACTAACTTCCTCGCATTCGTTGAATTTTTTGGCCCTTATACCTTCGAAAAAAACAACGCAAATAGATGAGTAGTAGGGCTCTCTCATCTATTTGTCTTATGATTGTATTTATACCTTCCGAAATGCTGCTGTATTTTACTTGCTATTCCTATTTCTTCTGTTCTTCTTGTTTCTTGCTCTCTTCTAACTTTTTCGCTTCTTCTTGCTTCTTACTTTCCTCTAGCTTTTTCGCTTCTTCTTGCTCCTTACTTTCCTCTAGCTTTTTCGCTTCTTCTTGCTTCTTACTTTCTTCTAGCTTTTTCGCTTCTTCTTGCTTCTTACTCTCTTCTAGCTTTTTCGCTTCTTCCTGCTTCTTACTCTCTTCTAGGTTCTTTTGCTTTTCTGTTTCATCTACTAATAATTTCTCAAAGGCTTGAATTTGTTTATCAATTACCTGTAAATTAACCTCTTTATCAACATACTCACAGTTTTCTTTCACTATATGAAAACCAGCATTCACATAAGAGAATACTTGCTTAGTGGATTCATTTTTATTTTCCTTTAACTCTTCTTTCACTTGGTTATACGGATTTTCTATCGATACATATACTCTTTGTAACAGTTCTCTCTCCGCAACAATTTTCTCACGTCCTTGTTTCCACGTAGCAAGTGTCTGTTCTAGCTCTTGAGTGGAAGTGAAAGTTAATTTTGATTTCATCTCTTCATACTCATGCAAAATAACTTCCTTATGCTGATTAGCTTGATTTGTTAACTGATCAACTGTTTTTGGAAAAATACTTGCTGTAGAAATAGTAGCCTGCACTTTCGTCTCATGAGTGAAAGCTGCTTCGGTATAAGTTATCATTTGAGAACCTAAATAAAAAGTAAAAGAGCACAAACATGGCAATATAAGCATCTTTTTGAATTTGCGAGGTGTCTTCAGCATTTTAATCTCTCCTATCGAACAACTTGTTCTTTATCAAGAACTATATCTTTATTATAATAAAGTGAATTACAAAATGAAATATAAATTATGTTTCTTTTTACATTTCCCGTTCAGCACAAAAAGAGACTACTTTTGATAGTCTCTTTTCAGTATGATTATTTCTTCTCCACACCATCGCCTTGTTGTGCCTCAAATGTCCATTTTAATTGAAGTTTATCACCTTGGAATTCATTTTGAGCTTCATTTTTATTTATGAAGTGGAATTTCACTTTAAATGAATCACTAGTTCCTGCTTCAATACCTTTCTCAGGCGACAGCCAACTTACTAAATCATTTTCTGCAGCAGTCAATGTTTTACTCTTCAACTCTTTTAATGTCATTCTCTTAATTACGTCCTCTTGTTTATCAATATTTTTTAAGAAAACTACTTCAATGTCTTCACCAAAGTCTCTCTTATTATCATTCTTCACATCTTCTACATCATACTCTGTATTTAATAATACTTTTTTAATATCTAATGTACCTTTATTCTCTAATGTAAACTCTTTTTCAATTGTATCACCTGGTTTTAAATTATCCACTTTCACAATTGTTGATGGGTTCAGCGCTAAATCCAATGTCCCAGACGCAAATGTATTATTTGACACTTCTTTATCGCTAAAGAATGCAAATGTTCCTCCACCAACTAATGCTGCTCCTAGTACTGCTGATGCGATGCCCATCCCTAATTTTTTCTTTAAAGTCATGTCCAAATCCCCCATAATATATATATATTTGTTAATTTCCTAGTAGGAAATTATAACTAGACGGATTGTTCTACTTTTTTATCTTTCTTTTCTCCGTCGATGCTACGAATAGCGCCAAAAATAGAAATCGCGGAATAGCAAAGTAAAAGGACTCCTGGAATAATAAGAAGTAATGCTGCTCCCGCTTTTGAACTCGCATAATTCAATCCATAACCAAGGTATGGAACTGTAATATCTGCATATTTTCCGATTACATTCTCTGCAAGTACTGGTGCTAAATCTGGTCCGTTGTTGTTATCCCCTTTTGTTTCATACATTACTTTTCCATTTATATCTTTCACACCGATAATACGGTGAGTGACAATTTTGTTATCTTTCTCTTTAAACGTAATAACATCACCTTTTTGATATTTAGAACCATCTTTCGTTGGCTCTATCGCAATGATTGACCCTGTCAAAAATGTTGGCTCCATCGATCCTGACAGAACGCTCTTAAATTGATATCCCATCACTGTTGGATCACCACCACTCGCTTTTGAAGAAATAACTACAAAAGCTAAACAAACCATTACCGCAAATAAAACAAATGAGATAACGTTGCTAATTACCTTCCAAATTAATTTCATCATCTCTCTCCCTCTCCGTTGTTTTATATTATTTGAAGTATGCAATATCCACATTAGTTCTTTAACAAGAACACAACTAAATAATATAACGAACGATAGAGGAATGCAATAAGAAAATTTACAATTATTAGTTATTTATAAGAGGTATATTAACGCAAAAAAGACCGTGACAAAATCTCATCACAGTCTCCATATTAGCTATTTACTTCTCTTCTGATTTCACCCCTTGGTTATTTCGGCGCAGCACTACATATAAAATCGCTCCAAATAATACAATCGCTCCTACACCAACACTTATCACTTTCACATTTGATCCCTTTACTTCAGGTTCAACTGTATCTTTTTTAGGTATCGCGAAAGTAACATCTTCTTTTGAAAGAACATTTATCGTCGCAATTGTTTGATTATTTTTCGTAATATCAACTGCACCAACTACCTCACCACGGTGGATTCCTTTCTGATACAACGAATCTTTATCTAATGAAGCGGCCCGGAAAGTCGTTCTCACATTTTTCCCTTCATCTTTCTTAAGCATAAGTTCTACACTTTTTTCAAGTTCACTATCAATATCTTTATTTAAATACGTTGTCTTTTGATGCCAACTATGCTTATCTAGTACAGTTTGCTTCGTAAATTGCCCAAAAGAATATTCCGCCATCTGCTTCAAATCTTCATAAATTTCAGGTCTTTGAGAAGCCATTACTACATTTATAATACGATTACCATCCTTCTCATTTAATAAAACGAGCGTATTGCGCGCTTCATTTGTAAATCCTGTTTTACCACCCATGCTATATGGATTTTCAAAATAAGTAGACTTATTAAAAATAGACACCGTCTGGCTAGACGTCGTAACCGTCGTCCTTTTCGTATTCATCGCTTGTAAAATCTCAGGATATTTCTGCACCCCTCTTGTAATCATGGCCATATCATATGGCGTCGTATAATGATTTGGATCATGCAACCCATTCGGCGTTACAAAATGGCTATCTTTCGCCCCTAATTGTTTCGCCTTTTCATTCATCATATTCGCGAAATTTTCAACACTTCCTCCAATACGCTCCGCAATCGCATACGACACATCATTCGCACTCAGCACCATTAAAATCATAAGTGCAGTATTTCTATTAATAGTCTCACCAGGTTGAAACTCAATCTGATAATTACTCTTCTCTTGATCTAATGCTAATTGTGAAAACGTAAATTGATCCTCTGGCTTCGTATGCTCCATCAGCAAAATCGCCGTTAACACTTTCGTCATACTAGCAGGGAACGCACGATGATGTGCATTTTTGTCGTACAACACATCTCCTGTTTTTGCATCAATTGTAGTCGCAAACTGACTAAAAACATTCGGTCCTTCCGCAGGCGGCGGTGCCACTTGCTCCGGATTTACTCCAATATTCGTCTCAGCATATAACGTCATAGGTGTCAAAAAAAATAAACAAATAACCGTAACAAAAACCGAAATTTTCTTAAAATTTACCATATGACTCTCCCTTTTTCCTTTACTTTCACATTTTATAACATAGCTCTACCAATCTATATGTAATTTGTATTAAATTGGAAGAATATTCACTGTTTTTTACTATATCACATTTTTACGATGAGGACCATAAATATACAACAAAAAATAAGAAGGAATTACTCTTTCTTATCCTTCTCATCAATCAACGAATCTATTAACTTTTGACCAGCTTCCTCGGCTGTAATCTCATCCGTCATACCCATAAACGACCAACCTTTAGAATCGACCCACTCAACGAACTCTTGCAAAAACTCATCATGCGTCACATCCACATCAAGGATCGATCCATTAATCGAAATCGTTCTATTTCTAGACACACGCATCTTGAACGTTTTTCTTACCATTACAATAATTCTCCCTCTACTCCTGAATATTTATAAATATCTTGTACTTCATTTATACATGATTTCTTGAAAATTGTAAAAAGGATATATTGGCCAAATTGCATACTGAAAATGAAAATCTATTATTATATAATTCTCAAACTACATTCATTTGGTCATAAATTGCATAATACATCCATATAAAAAACAAAACAACTTACATTTTATCACTTCAAATACAAATGACTTTAGTACAATAAAATAGAATATACTAGAAAAAACTTAAAATGAGGAGGAACTCCATGGCGCGTTGCACGTATTGTAAAACGAAGTGGAAAGTAAAAGATGTATGGTCACTTCTCATAACATTTAAAAAAGATTGTCCGTATTGTTTCGGACGGCAATATATGTCTAATGATACCTTTCATCACGCTAACGCCGCTTTACCTTTGCTATTCTTATGTCCTTTACTTGTTGATCTAAGTGACGAAAATCCTTTAGATAAATATCGAAAATAATATAACCGCTACATTCAAAACCTACTTTCTATTCAGTTCTCTCCTTATTAATTCTCCCTTTATTCACTACTAATATACTTGCACATGTTCCCTCTTTAAAAACTTACTATAAAAATATTGTAAAATTTCAGTTAATTATATATAATTGCTTTAGCATAATGATTAGATGCTACTATATAAGTATTTTTAAAGATCCCGTAGCTCAGCAGGGAGAGCGCCACCTTGACAGGGTGGAGGTCGTGAGTTCGAGCCTCTCCGGGGTCATAAAACTCAATAAGTAATAACAAAAAATACCGAGAGCACATCTCCTGAGTAATTACTCGATAAAAAAAGAAGGGACCCACCTAATCAAAGTTAATCGCCTCAGAATGCGTCTCTCGGTATTGTGCTTTTGAGATATAACTAATTAATCCACAAATAGATGAATCCCATAGAGTCCCTAACACTCTCTGAGTGGTCTAACTGTAAAGAGATTTCCTCCTCTGGTTTACCCTTACAGTAATTGAAATTATAGTTTGTACACTCGTTGAAACCAGTGAGATAACTCTTGGGACTACCGTTTATTTAGCACAGATCCCCAGTTTTACCTACAGTAATCCCCCTCGGATATCCTAATTTAATGATGCTCTACTTAGTAATTCTATACAAAAAATAAAGCAAGGATTTCTCCCTGCTTCTGTTAGTTTCTTTTATTGAGAAGATTAACCACCAATATTCTTATCTGCCATTCTATACAATTTATATCTATTTTGCCCTCTTCTTTTTTCGATTTCTAAATATAACCTCTAACGTTACTACTGTGGTGAACCCTACAGTCAGTTGTAAACCTGTAAACAGCAGTTTATCATTTAGCGGAATATCAGGTGCACTCCACAGTAGTACCGGAGGGATAAGTATACCTATGATTACAAGAGTTCTCATTATCTTTCCCATTTTGTTTCCCCTATCGTGTTTTTAAAATCTATATGTATTTTTCAATCTTTTTACAATTCTACTAACCTCTCACGTAAA
>Ga0209130_1000649_pt1 | contig 32188 bp, 36 predicted proteins | sample AraplaMF_Cvi_mLB_FD_184264 | JGI IMG/M metagenome (GOLD analysis project Ga0209130, IMG submission 184264) | Arabidopsis root microbial communities from the University of North Carolina, USA - plate scrape MF_Cvi_mLB (SPAdes) (version 2) | ecosystem: Host-associated > Plants > Roots > Endosphere...
CATCTACACTATCCCATTCATTCCTCGCACCCTTAGAAACTTCTTGATTGTAATAAAGAATAAATGAAACCGGCGACATTGCGATCTTTTCCATATTTGCTTTTATACCTTCTTTTTCCGAACTTCCACCAATTGTTCTCTCTTTACTATCCATTGATTTTACAGTTAACGCGAAATTCCAATTACCTTGTATTGATTTTTTCCTATCTGGTATCTCTATTCCCTCTATATTCCATCTAAAGTTTATTTTGTCCTTTTTATTACTATCATGGTGCGTCGTTGTTACCATACCTACATACTTTTTTTCAGTAACTTTAGTCATTTTCCCACTTCCTGAACTACCATGAGCGTCCATTATATCCAATCCGCCTAATATGATAGGATCATCCCCTAAGTCTTGCTCACTTTCCAGTGAATACGTTATAGATAATGTTCTGCCATCAGAAATTACATCATTAATTGTAACCTTAACCCCATTACTCTCCCTCGTCATATTCAACTCAGTCGAAAACTCTTTATAATTTTCATATAACCCTGTTCTACCATTATCTAAAAATCGGAATATGTCACCTACAATTGGCAATCCCCCGGCATATGTAGGAAATCCGATACCAAGCGTTGCAACTGATAATCCTACTAAAATAGATGCAGCAGCGACACCTTTTTTCCAACTTTTCATCTTTTTCTTCGTACGTATTGATTGTTTTACATTACGCTTCACTTTTTCTTTTTCAATTTCAGAAGCCTCAATTTCCTCAAGTTCTTTTTCATCTATATCAATATCATTTAATAGTTCATAAATGTCTTTCATATTGCACTACCTCCAAAACTAATATTCGTAGCATTTTGTTGTAGTTTCTTTTTTCCACGGTACACACGGTTATCAATCGCCGCCCTGGTTAATCCTAATTTGTCACCTATTTCCTCTGTCTTCATACCGAGAAGATATTTCATGATGAATACTTTTTGATCTAACGGTTCTAATTGATTAATAAGCTTCAATAATTCTTCCCTATCTTCCATAACGATTAATTCGTCTTCTGCCGATTTTTCCGTACTTATATGAAACTCATCTGAAATGATTTCTACTTTTTTATTCGCTTTTCGGTAATAATCAATTGCCTTAAATTTTGCAATCGCTGCAATCCATTTTTTAAAATCACTCGGCTCTCCATGAAACTTATTTGCGTTATTCCAAATGGAAAGAAATATATCATTTACACATTCCTCTATCAATCCATCATTTTGAACTGGAAGAAGAACTTTGTGCGTTATCCCCTTTATGAGCGGTAAGTATGTATCGACAACAAATTCTAGCGCATCTTCTTTTTGCCGCTGTAATCTTTTTATAAAATTTTTCTCATTTGATTTCATGTAGCGATTCCCCTTATTTTTTTGTAAAAGCTTTTACACCCTATATAACGTTTTGGAAATTTTTTTCTCTCATCTTTTTTTATTTTTTGTATGTAATGGGAGACTTTTCCTTAGCCATTGTCTCATATAAATATAAGCTTGAAGAAAATTTTCTCAAGTCTGGAATTCAATTAGTGTAGTACACTGTTTATGCAGACATTCTTTAACCTGATGTACATTTCATTTAATTAATCTATTTTTATAATTTTAAATTAGGAGATGAGATATGTATGTGTGGAATTACAGGTTGGGTAGATTGGAAAAAGGATCTTTCAAATCAACATGTTATTTTAGAAAAGATGGCAAATAGTATTCAGCATCGTGGTCCTGATGCTGAAGGATTTTGGTTTTCTCCTCGTGCGGCCTTTGCACACCGACGTTTAATTGTTATTGACCCAGAAGGCGGGACGCAGCCGAAGACATTTCGTGCTGATGATTATACGTATGCTCTTACTTATAATGGAGAAATTTATAATTTCCGTGAACTGAGAGAACAACTTCGAAAATGTGGTCATGCATTTGAAACGCATTCAGATACAGAAGTGTTACTACATGCTTATTTAGAATGGAAAGAAGATTGCGTACAACATTTAAACGGAATTTTCGCTTTCGCCTTATGGGATGATCAAAAGCAACAATTATTTTTAGCACGTGATCATTTAGGCGTAAAGCCACTCTTTTATACTGAAAGAAATGACAGCATTATTTTCGGATCTGAAATAAAAGCACTACTAGCTCATCCATCTGTTCCTGCTGAAATTGATGCGGATGGCATAAATGAAATATTTGGATTAGGCTTATTTCGAACTCCTGGATGTGGTGTCTTTAAACGTATTCAGGAAGTGCGTGCTGGACATTCTATAACATTTACACGTGATAAAAAAATAGTTAAGAAGTATTGGAATTTAGAAAGTAATGTCCATACAGACTCTACCAGAGACACATCTTCACATATTTTATCTATTTTACAAGATACAGTGAAAAGACAATTAATTGCCGATGTTCCCCTCGTTTGTATGTTATCAGGCGGATTAGACTCTAGCGGTATTACTGCACTAGCGGGTAAAGAATTTGCAGCGAAAAATAAAACACTTCATACGTATTCCGTTGACTTTGTAAATAGCGCAAAAGATTTCGAACTTACATTTGCTCGCACTGGTCTAGATGCTCCTTGGGTAAAACGTGTTTCTGATTATGTGGGGACATCGCATCATGACATAATTGTGAATGCTGAAGAATTAGCAAATCACTTATTCGTTCCCCTTCACGCGAAAGATTTACCGAGTGCTGGCGAAATGGAAACTTCACTTTATTTACTATTTTGCGAAATGAAAAAAGATGCAACCGTAGCTTTATCTGGAGAATCTGCTGATGAAGTATTCGGGGGATATCCTTGGTTTCATCAAGAAGAACTATTATATGTAGATAAGTTTCCATGGTTAACAAACTGGAAAAACACATCTTCTCTATTATTAAGCGAAGTAACAAATCAATGTAATCCTGAGCATTATATTAATAAACGATTCCATGAGGCTGCTCTTGAAGTACCTACTCTTGAAGGGGAAAGTAAAAAATCCGCGAAACAACGTCAAATGTTTTATTTATTTTTAACACGATTCCTTCCGTTCTTACTCGACCGTAAAGACCGTATGAGTATGGCTGTAGGATTTGAAGTTCGTGTACCGTTTTGCGATTATAGATTAGTTGAATATTTATGGAACGTTCCTTTCAACATAAAAAGTATTGATAATATTGAAAAAGGAATTTTACGTAGGGCACTGAAACCAGCTTTACCTGATGACGTCCGAAATAGAAGAAAAAGTGCTTATCCAACTTCACAAGATCCACACTACTTACAAACAATCCGTAATTTAACACTTGATATGTGCAGTAATAAAAACAATCCTGTTTTCTCACTCATTAACCATTCCATATTACTTGCAATTGCTGATCAAAGTAATAAAGTGATTAACAATTTTGAAGCAAGAAGTGCTATGGAGTATATGCTACAAGTAAATGAATGGTTAAAAACGTATCATATTCATATTGCTTAACAAAAAAGAGTTCAAGGACAAAAACCCTTGAACTCTCTTTCATTTATTAATTGGCACATTGTCTATTTTCAGTATCAATGGACCATCCAATAATAGTGGCACAATCTCTCCCTTTCCACTGCAGTACATTTGTTAATACTGGCTCAATCTGTAAGCAACTTCCGTCGTGTAATATTTCTATTAAAGATTGATCATCATCAAACTTTCGTTTATCACATTCTAAAATACCATCTGTTGCCATTACAATGTGATTTTGACCTTTTTCTAATCCCCTTATCCCTGATGTAAAGCAAGGTGTATTCGCTGCAAAAACATTTTTTCTTCCTATATATTCATAGTTCTTACGCTTATTTAGCCTACCTTTTCCATTTTTCGTTTGCTCTGAATGGAATAAATACGCGAAGCAATCACCAACTGATAGCCAATATAAGAACTCGCCTTTTCGTAAACAAATTAAACATGCAAGTTCCTCATCATCTTGGTCACATTTCTCGATAAAGAGCTCATCTGTAAATAACGCTAATAAATACATATGTGTATGATGAAAAGCTAAATGGATTGGGTATGAAAATAACTCTTTTAGTTTTTCTTCTCTTTCTGAAATCGCTTCTATTATATAATGTATATTTTTCGTTTTATGATGTGTATCAAAAATCATAACAAATTCAAATTCTAATTTCGGATCCCACCAAGCTAGCACTGCATCTCCTCTTTCATATGCATCACTCTCTTGATTTCCTCCATATACGCCGACTGAAAGAGGACCACATTTTTCAACATGTATTTGATCTACATACATCTTTTCATGACTAATCCATTTAAATGTATTCACAGCTATCATCCTCTCTCTTGCTAAATGTATACCTTTACACATAGATTACCTTATATTTCAATAAAAATAAACTTTTTCAACATTTATTATGAAAATAACAGGAATTTAATTCTTACAAAGCGAATATATCTTATAATACGATATAAAAATCAGGGGGAATTATAATATGAAAGACATTAATCCACATTGGGAGACAATATACTATCACTTACGCTATGAATATGAAGACAATCTTTCTCATCAAGCAATTCGTATTTTACAAATCATTTCTCGAGAGAAAGATATAACAATTGGAAAAATTGCTTCTGAACTTGGTTTATCTCATAATACAGCGTCCGAACATGTAAAACGCCTTATTCAAAAAGGATTTATCATTAAAGAAAGAAATAAACAAGATGAAAGAGTTGTGAATCTTACATTAACGACAGAAGGAATTGAAGCATTAGAAAAGCATACTTTGCTAGACAAAGAAAAGATACAAATATTAGAATCACAGTTATCAAAAGAAGAACAACAACTAATAGAAAAAGCCTTTTCGTTATTAGCTAAGGAGGCAAAATATGCATTTCCTCGTTAAGGTCATCGTCTCCGCCCTCATTATTGGGGGTGTAACCGAATTTGCCAAATATTTTAGTACGCTTGGTGGCTTTATCGCAGCCCTTCCTCTTATTAGTTTGCTTAGTTTAGTTTGGATTTCTTTCGAAGGTGGGAGTAAACAGGAATTAAGTCAATTCGCTTTAGGCGTATTATATGGATTTCCTGCATCTGCACTACTATTATTTATTGTTTATATCGGTTTAAAGAACTCCTTTTCACTTAGTACATCTATACTCTTCGGCATAGTCGCCTGGTGTATCGTCTTTACTTGCCAAAAAGTATTTCAAGCTTAGGGGGAATTACTATTAATAGATCAGTAGAGATATTTGGACAAAATGTAGAAGTATATATGAGAGGTAGTAGTAAACAAACTGTAGTCATTCAAACAGGAATGGGTTGCTCATTTTACGATTGGCTTTCTATTATAGAAAAGCTTTCACAAAACTTTACGGTCATTTCATATCATCGCCCAGGTTACGGAGAAAGTGAGCTAGGAACTAATCGACGTACAACAATGCAAGTTGTAAAAGAACTACATATGTTACTACATGAACTTGATATTTATGAGCCAATCATTTTAATCGGTCATTCCTATGGAGGTTTATGCGCACAACATTTTGCAATGTTACATGAAGATAGGCTGCAAGCACTTCTTTTAGTTGATTCTACTTCCATGAACTTACACCGATTAGATGAACTGCATTTACCGGTTTCTGATCAAACTGATTCTGATGATATGTGGCTACAAAAATATCATACTTACTCCAACATGGATGCAGAAGCACTTTATAATGAACTAAAATCAATGCTTGTCCATACAACAAAACAGCATATCAAATTTTCCACATCTCCTTCCTTATATAAAGCGACAGCTGCTGAGCTGTCCGAGTGGAAATATTGCGCTCACTCAATAAAAAAACAACATAAAACATTAGTAATACCATTAATCGTTATCGGTAGAGATCCTCAATATTCTATTAATCAATTAATTGAGGGTGGTATGCCAAAAGAAGAAGCTACACAACTTGAAGATATGTGGCAAGAACTTATTCGTGAACAACTAAATCTCTCAATAAATAGCCAATATATTTTGGCTGAACATGCTAGTCATGGGATAGAAAATGATCGCCCAGATACTATCATTGAAGCCATTCACTCATTGTCAATAAAAAAAGGAAGCAACTGAAGTTGCTTCCTTACTTATCTATTCATAGTCTTCTTCGTCATCATCAACTTCTTCATAATACGAACTCCCATTGCTTACATATATAGGACCATTCGCAACATCAATACGTAATACCCATGCCCATGGCACAGCTAAACGTTTATGTATTGCTCTCCAAAAGTTCATTGATTTTCTTTCGTACTCCTGGAACTCCTGAAGTAACTCTTTATAGGAGGAACCGTCTAACTGAATATTTGCTTCTAATAAACGAGAATGGGCATAGTACTGTAACTCTAGTTCAGCAGCAATCTCCATTTCTTCTTCCGTTGCCATACCTATAATTGCTCCATCTGCTGGTGCGATTTCATATACGTTGTGAACTTCAATAAGCCCTTCTTTCTCTTTCTCAAACATGTAAACAGCCTCCTTTAACCAATATTTTTTATGTTACAAAGTCATACTTCTACAATACCTTCTCTCTTTCCTCTTTTTTTGATAAACTTTTACAAAATATTTATCCGATGACCTGTTTTCTCTATTCTTTCAGCAGAAATGAAACGATTATTATCAAAAGTTAATTTATACACATCAGGCATATGAAGGGTTTTCCAAAATTGAAAATCATATTTCGGATCAAAATAATTCATAAGTAAAACCATAATATTCCCATGAGTACCTATTACAATATTTTTACCTTTATATTTTCCCAATATATTTTGCATACATATTACAGCACGCCTTTGCGCTATATTGCTTGATTCCCCGCCTTCGTATGCAAAAGTCCAGTCTTCCCACACTTTCTGAATAGCATCGTTAAAATCTGTTACTGGCTCTTTACTTAATAACCTCTCTCTTAAATCTTCTTCCAGTTGTATTGATAAATTATATGTATTCGCAATCCCTTGCACGGTTTGAATCGCCCTTTTATACGGACTAGAAATCACAGCATCAATATGTTTATCTTTTAATAATCTTGTTACATTCTCTGCATCACAGTGTCCCTTCTCAGATAAGGGCCGTTCCCTTTCCTCCTTTGTATATGTAGAGTGAGCATGCCGCACGAAATATACTGTAGTCATTATTCAACTTCCTTTCTTAGTTTCAATCTATATTCCATGCAGTAAATAGGAAATCCTGTATCATGAATAGAAAAGAGCACCTTTTAAAAAGCGCTCTTTTGTTTACATAATAAAATTATTCCATTATAACTTTCTTCTGAATTCTTCACTTGTTATAACATCTCGAATAAAGTAATCTATATTATTTCTAAGCTTTTGGTGCGTAATTTGATTATCTATATCATTAAACATGATTACAACTTCTACCTTATTCCCCTGCTTATCTGTAGTATACAAGCTTTTTGTCAATACGAATGCGGTAGAACCACCTTTTTGACCAGCATATTCAAACTTACTATTTTCAACTGTTCCTTTAAAAACATTCTCAATTTCATCTTGCATTGATTTTGGAAAATAATTTCTACTATTTATCTTTTCCATTATACTCATATAATTTTTAGCATTTGCACCCACTAATCGATCTGACCAAATCCGCTGAAATTCCATATCTACTTTTAATGGGATATCCCGTTTTTTCCATTCTTCTTCATCTTTCATCCATTCATGTATTTGTAACACATGTTTATTATATTCATCTTTTGACATGTTACGTATCGTTTCTAACGATTGAGTTTCTGGCTCATGAAGCTCTTTTTCTACGTATCCTCTCATATATAGTGAAGCAGTATATGAGGAGAACTTGTCATGACCGGTAAGCTCTAACTCTTTTATACTTTCATTTACTCTTTCTATTCCAAGCTTTTCTAACAAATATGTTGTATTTGCATTAGAACTATAATGAATCATCCCTTTAGCGACTTCTTCTAAAGTAATCTGTCCATTTTTCACTAATTCTCTCGCTTTGGCATCTTCTAACCAGTCAGGATGTGCTCCACCATCAGTGTTTTTAACGTAATATTTTTCTAGCTCCTGTAATGAAATTTGTTCATCTCGACTTATTTTTCCTTCTGACACTTGCTTAGCAAATTCAACTGCTATTACGATTTTGGCCGTACTCGCTAATGGCAATTTTACATTTTCATTTATAGATGTTAATACTTCCCCATTTTTTCTAATCAGTAATGAACATGTTTTATCACCTTTATGTTCTTTTATGTACTTTAATACGTAATCAGGATCTTCTTTTGACAAATAGTACTTCATAATAACAAAGAAAGCTATAACGGCTACTATAATGACTCCTGCAACAATTCCTATAATCTTTAATATGTTCACAATATGCCCCCTCTAATACATTCCCTTCTATATCATAATTATAACGAATCCAATTACAAAATTATACAAAATAGAATAACTCTTCCTAATAATAGAAAGAGTTATTCTATTTCACATGAAGTTATTTGTCCATTTAACGTAACTACTATATTTGAATCGTCAGTCTGTTTATCACTTTTTGAACGATTTGATGTGGGCGGCCCAATTACAACTGACTCTTTAATTGGTGAAAGATCCATCGCTAGCTTCTCTGCACTTACACCGTAAGCAGCTTGAAATACTTCTGGAGGCGTTAATCTAAGTACGTCCGATCCTTCTGCTGTTTCAAACTGATCGTTATTGAAGAATAAATGTAATTGTACTTCTTCTGTTACGGCCGTGATCCAGTGCCACCACCCCATTGGAATAAAGACCGTTTGCCCCGCTTTCAAATGATAATTTTGCAATTGATTCGTTTCGGGATTTAAAATGGATGTAACTGCTTCCCCTGAGACAACAACATCTAATTCCCAAGCATTCGGATGCCAATGTGGTTCTCGCATATGACCCTTCGTCATAAACAAATCAACAAATGCTCCTCCGATCATCGCCGGTAACTGTGTTGACGTAACTTCATACGCAACATTTTTCTCATCTCTTTTAAAAAAGACATTTTTTCTTGAATCAAAGAAAAGATTTGGCGTTCCTGAGCTTTTCTTTAAATTTTTATTATCTGTAACATAACCTGAATTACTCATTTTATCCCTCTTTCCCGATCCGAACATTTCTGATTTCACACTGTATCGTATGGGAATTTGTTAGGAATGTGCCTATTAACAACATAACAAAAAAACATGCTTTCATTACGAGAGCATGTTTTGTGATATTCTTCACATTGTTTAGTTAAAAAATAACTCTTTTACTTACCATGATGTAACATTAAATCACTAAGTTCTTCTTCAATGTGATTTAATTTCGCAACGCCTTCTTTCCATTTATGAATATAACGTGAAACCCCAACGAAAAATAAAATAATAATTGTGGAAAGAATAATACCATATACGATAGCTACAGTACTCATAGTTACACTTCCTTGTAATTAGTTATATTTTTATTATAAACCTTTTTTTTATAAAAAGCTTTGATTTCAACTTTTTGTAACAAAATTGTTTTTTCTAATATTTCGTTCAGGAAAAGGAAAATTTTTCACAAAATATACAAAACTTAACCATATGTACTATTACCATATGAGTTATATTGTTAAATAGGATGAAGTGAAATTTTAATCAGTAAGGGGGATCATCCCACACTGATTATTAGCCCGCACTAACCAGGATTTTACGGACCATTAATGCGGGATAAAGGGGATGAAATACTATGACGACTTGGTTTATTGTAATGTTAGTTGTATTTGGAGCATTTAAAATTATCGTTTCTAGCCTTCCTAACTCTGTTATTGAATCCATCATTAGCAAGTACGAAACACATCCACAACTTGAAGAAGAGAATGTGACTGTTACAATCAATGGAAATAATTTAGAAGGCGAACAGAAATCCAAAATTATTCATGATTTTAACGAAGGCTTATTTTTAGATCGCTATTATGCACCGCCTCACAATGAGGGCACACCTTTAATTATCAATGCAAAACGTGGCAAAAAAGAGTTTACATTTTATATTTATAGTCATGAAGAGCATGTTGATGTTGTAAAGCAACATAAAAAGAAGGTAGTTGCTTATAGTTTACGCTCTAAAAACCTTCAAAATAATGATATGTTCGTGTCAGCTGATTTAGCTTAATACTCATATATTAGAAAAAGGAATCCATATGTCTATGGATTCTTTTTTTCCTATACATGTTAAGTCAATTCTACACATTCCATTGCAAGTGAATATACATTTTCATATCCTGCTATACTAAGCTTTTTCTGCAATCGATCCGTATCTTCTTTCAAAGCGTGTACTAACACCGTATGTTCTGGTAATAGTGTATTTAACATCTCCTTCACATCACTTATACTTTGGTGAACTTTATATGGCACTCGCTTCACCCTACATTCTTTACCTACACGTTCTTTCAAAACTTTTTCTGCAAAACTCCCTTTTGCAATATACCCAGTAAAGATAATAGAATTTCGTTCTTCATGCCGAAGTTGTTCATAATATAATTGCGCTCGTTTCGTTTGCATATTTGCATCACTCATTACAACTATTCCATAACTATGTTGCATACCGCTGTCATCATCCATAACTATTATGTTTCTTTTTAAACTCTCCATTAGCTCTTCAAGTTCTTCATTATTTTTGATCCAATCTTTATATATAATCATCTCTTGGAATCCATCTAAAATTTCTTGATCTACTATAATGGGAAGTTCTTTATATTTTTTATATAAATACAATACGATATCTTGCGCCCTACCAAGCGGTGGCAATGGTAGTAATGCTATTCCTTTTTTCCCCGCAGCTCGTTCAATTTCTGCATATAGTTCGTTTACTCGTTCATGTTGCGAAACATCATCAGTATGATAAGCGGCATCTACAATTGCAACTTTTATATTGTGGCCTAATTTCTCAGGTAAATTAGCTCGTAGTATATTAGACTCTGCTGAATAGTCGCCTGAATAAAATACGTATGTACTACACATATCAACTAAAAACCAAACAGCTCCTAATACATGCCCACTATATCCCCATTGAAACCGCAATGTAGGAGTAATTTGTATCCATTCATTTGGATTACTAATCTCATCAATACATACATAATTTAAATCTTTTATGTGCTGGTCGCTATAAGGTAAATTCCACCCTTGCATCAGATTGTAATTTCTCCATTTTTCATAATATAACGGCAGTTGCTCCTTCGTATAACGAGTCGTCCAAATTTTTTTATTATATCCATACTTCACTAATAAAGGTAAACCCATCGTATGATCTTCATGAATATGTGATAAAAATACCGCATCTAAAAATGGAACAACTTCTCTCACTATTTTTGGATAACTATCCTCATAGGATCGATTAATACCACAATCAAATAATATTTTCGTCTCTTTATTTTTTACGAAGTAGCAGGAACGACCGTATTCTCCTGCTCCTCCCCATACTTCTACCCTCATCATGCTACCCCTTTTCGTTTTTGCTCCATATGTTGCAGAAGTAATAAGCACACTGTTGTAAGTCCAACAGAAACAACGGCCATCGCCATTCCTATAGATACTTCCCCTTGTTCAAATTGAGCAAAAATAAACGTTGCTGACGTTTCTACTGATGGAGGTAGTACGAGAAGCGACGCTACTAACTCTCTTATCGAAATCGTAAATGTCATCGCCCATCCAGCAAGAACGCCCGGGATTATAAGAGGCAATATTATTTTTCTAAAAATATAAATATAATTTCCAGAAAAAATACTCCCTGCCTGTACAAGGGAATCATCAATTTGTCCGAGCGAAGCTTTTACATACTGCACCGTATAAGGTAAAAAAAGAACAACATACGTTACGATAACCATGACTGGTGTATTGTAAATTGACATAGGCATATATGGTGAATTCCAAAATAAAATAAGCCCTACAACCATCACTATTCCTGGTACCATATTCGGTAACATACCGCACATATCAAGCCATTTTTCAGAGGACTTTTTCCCCTTTCGAATCATAAGTGCTAAAAAGACTCCAATAATTACAGCAACAATCGCTGTTACAAGTGAAAAAAGAAAACTGTTCCATAAAGCTTCTAACCCTGGGGATCCCATTGTAAACAATGCCTCATAATGGTTTGTTGTAAAGTTATTTAAATGTAAGCCACCGCCTCTTAATTTTGACAAAGAAGCAATAAGTATAGAAAAGTATGGGATTCCAATTGCTACTATTAGTAAACCAATTACATAAATCCATGCTATAAAACGTGTAACTATAGACAAAGTATACCTTTTAGATTTCACACCTTTTCCACTAACCATGGCATATGAATACTTTCGATTCAATACATTTTGCATATACCAAATAAGCATACACGCACTTAGTAATAAAGAAGATAATGCTGTTGCACTACTAAAATCAATTGGCCAACTCGAAATAAATTTATGGATTTCTGATGTTAGCACGTGAAATCCTATTCTACGTCCGAATGTAGCCGGTGTTCCGAATTCAGCAATCGTCTTTACGAAAATAAGTAAAGCACCCATCACATAACTTGATAACAATAACGGTAGTATTATTTTTCTTAAACGATAGAAAAAGCTTCCACCATGAACTGCTGCCGCTTCTTCTTTACTACTTCCAATTTGAAGTAACGTATTTTTCAACATGAAGTAAAGGAATGGGAATAAATGCAGACTCATAATTAAAACCATACCACCTAAACTAAAAAACGATGATGAGATCGACTTTAAGCCTGGAAAAAATTGTTCAAAATAGCCGTTAGGTTGCATAAACAAAATCCATCCCATTGATCCGATATAAGGCGGGGTCATAAATGGAATCATAAAAACAATATCTAACTTACTATACTTTCCTACATCTGTTTTGCTCATAATGAACGCCAATGGAAATGCAAATATGGTAGCTCCTATTACAACGAGTACACCTAGGAGCATCGAATTTAGAAAAATCCCAGCTAATCCACCACTCTGCATGACTTCAAAAGGCTTTAAAAAATTCCAACCGCTATTTTCATATACACTAGAAAATAAAATGAGACAAAGCGGAATGACGATTAACATCGCCACAAGTAACAACGCTACCGTCACTCCAAATTGTCTTACTGATACGAATCGATTTACCATGTAATCACCATCTTATTGAAATACTTTCTTAAATTGTTTTGCTATTTCATCTTGTTCTTTCTCAACTGTTTTCCAATCAATATTTAATACTGGAATCTCTTCTACATTTGGTCTATTTTCAGCTTTTATATCTGTTCTACCTGGCAATAAGTACGCTTTAGAAACTTGTTTTTGCACATCATCTGATAATAAATAATCAATAAACTCTTTTGCACCTGCTACATTTTTACTATCCTTCATAATGCCTGCCGCACGTGGACTAATGACTGTTCCGCTTTTTGGATATACGATATCCACAGGTTCACCCTTTGCTTTTGCACTGTACGTCATATAATCAACACCCGCAATTACCATATCTTTCGCACCTGTTACAACTGGATCTAACGCTTCTTGGTTTGCCCCTGCTACTGTAACTTCATTTTTCTTAAGCTGTTCAAATAACTTCCATCCATCTTGTCCATTCTTTTTCACGTATCCTGTTACAAAGTCTAAAGCCGAACCTGAAAGTGCTGGATCTGGAAGATTCACTTTGCCTTTCCATTCTCCTTTCGTTATATCGCTCCAATCTTCAGGCGCTGTCTTCACATTTTTTGTGTTGTACACAATTCCTAATGCTGAAGCACTATACCCGAAATAATGTCCTTTATCATCCGACCATTCTGGACGAAGCTTATCAGCTTGTTTCGCTCCTTTATAAGCTAACGTTTGACCATCTTTCTTTAATCCTTCCATCGCTGGTAAAGAAGCGAGTACGACAACGTCAACGACTGGATTTTTCTTTTCAGCTTCCATTCTCGCTAAAATCTTACCAGTTGTTCCTTGAAACATTTCCACCTTTATACCGCTTTTCTTTTCAAAGTCCTTTTGAATTTTTTCTGCTAACCCTTTTGGCCCTGCACTATATACAACAATTTTCTTTTCATTAGTATTTTTATTTTTTGCATCTACATTACCTGTCTTTGAGCTACAACCTGCTACTACAGCAGAAAATAGTAAAGTGCATACAAATAAAGACTTAAGCGAACTGAATTTCTTCATACGATTCTCCCCCTATATGATGAATACATTTTTTTGGTACATATAACGATACCGGTTTACCGACGCTTAGCTTACTATTGTGATAAGCTGTCCATACACCGAGTGTCCCCATATTTACTTTTACTTCGTAACGTTCTCCTACATATGTAACGTGCTGAATTTCACCTGTATACATGTCGCACACTTCATTTTTCGTCCAGCTCACATGCTCTGGACGAATCATTTGTTTACCCTCTACAAGCCAATTTGCCTTACCAACAAACTTTGCAACAAATTCATGAGACGGCTTCACATAAATATCTTCTGGCGTTCCTTTTTGTAATACTTCTCCTTGTTTCATGACAATAATTTGATCTGACATTGACATAGCTTCCGTTTGATCATGCGTTACATACAATGCCGTTAAACCAATAGAATGAACGATATCCATAAGCTCTAAGCGCATTTCTTCACGCAAAATTGCATCGAGTGCACTTAACGGTTCATCAAACAAAATAAAATGAGGTTTTGTTACAATTGCTCTAGCAAATGCAACACGTTGCTGCTGTCCACCAGAAAGTTCGTGCGGATATCTTTTCTCCATACCTTGCAGACGAACTCGCTTTATCGCATCTTCTACCTTTTCTCGTAAATGATTCGTTTGCTTTGTAGCCCTTAATCCAAATGCAACATTTTCAAACACTGTCATATGCGGCCATAAAGCAAAATCTTGAAATACCATACCGATATTCCGTTCATGAGGAGATGTTTTTATTTTTTTTGCACCAGAATACATGCACTTATCTCCAAAATATATTTCACCTCTATCCGGCTCTTCAAGCCCTGCAATCATTCTAAGTAAAGTCGTTTTTCCGCATCCCGAAGGCCCTAAAAGTGTGGTAAATTCCCCTTTTTTCATTACAATTTGTAGCGGTTTTAACGCCTGCATTTTTCCAAACGTCTTTTCTAATCCACTAATTTTAATATCCATCGTTTCACCTCTCTCCCCTCATTCTTAACCTGCTTTCATTCTATATGGAAGATTTATACTGAATGTTAATGTACTGTAAAGATTAAATTAAAAAACTTCTAATAAACTATTTATTTCTATAGATTTTTTCTATAGTTAAAATAAAAAAGGCGGACAATTCATAATGAATCTCTTAAAATTAGAAATTGTAGTGCTTATTAAGAAATACAAAAAGCTTACGATTGTTGCAGAAAAACTTGGCGTGAAACAACCCACTATTACATTTCATATAAAAAGCTTAGAAGAGGAACTCGGTGTGTCTTTATTTGAATTACGTTCCGGAAGGTATTTCTTAACAGAGGCTGGCGAGGCATTACATCATTATGCTTGTAAAATAGATGCACTTATGAAAGAAGCTAGGCGGGTCACACAAGAGTTTAAAGATTTTCATAAAGGTGCTATAACAATTGGTGCTAGTTATGTACCAGCGACTTATCTTTTACCAGAAGTTGTTCACCAATTTCAATGCGAATTTCCTAATATAAAAATAACACTCATGGTAAAAACGGCTCCTGAAATTCGTACGATGCTACAAAATCATGAAATTGATCTCGGGGTAATTTCTGCTGCACCATTTGATGAACCACTTTTAAAACAAGCAAATATAATACCCGATACACTAGTTCTTGCATTTTCCAAAGAACATCATTTTTCTAAAAGAGCAAATATATCATTACAAGATATTGAAAAAGAACGCATATTATTGCATCGAAACCCATCTACAACGCGAGATTTACTTACACAATGGATGCTAGCACATAACATTACATTCCAATCTGAAATTGAACTAGATTCATTAGAAACGATGAAACAAATTTTAAAATATGGTGATGGTGTCGCTTTTATTTCTAAACTTGCTATTGAGCAAGAAGTGCATCGAAATGAGCTATGCTATATACCGATCCCTGATTTTGAATTTCAGCGTAATATTTATACCATTCATCATGAGGACAGGTGGAATTCTAAAATAATTTCTTTTTTACTACATAGCATTACTTCTTTTGCAGAAAAAAATTAAAAGGCTGTCGTTATACACGACAGCCTTTTAAACTAAAACTCTATTTATTTTTCTTCGCCTCAATTTTTGCTTGTGCCTCTTCAGTCTTATCTAATGCTTCTGAAACTTTTTTCTCTTTTTCTTTCACGTCATCTATACTATCGACAGCTTTAATAAGTTTATCGATTCCTTCTTCTTCTACCTTTCTACTCTTTGCCACTCTTTCATTTACTTTTCCTTCCACATCCTTTGCTTTTTGAAGCATATTCTCTGCATTTGATGTCACAGCTGTTTCAAGTGCATCGTCTTTTTTCATTTGTAACACTTCATTTGCAATATCTTTCGCTTCTAAATACTTACCGTCTTTTAATGCTGTTGCTCCGTGATCCATTTTCTCGGCCATTTCTTTATATGATTTCGCTTCATTTCCTGATTTCTCTTTTTCTGCTTTTTCAAACCACATCGTTGCATCACTATATTTTTCATTTTTCAATGATTGCATACCTGTTTCAATATACGTATCATAATTGCTACATCCAGTCATTACTACTAACAGAAAAAGCATAACAAAACTTAATTTTTTCATGATGTTTTCTCCTTTTCTTTGCCTGCTCACTTTACTGTAACATACATGAAAAAGAGTTTCAAAAACTAAAATACTAATTTGGTCATTTTTATTCCGTTAAAATTTTCCTTTAAGCTGAAACATTCACTTTTCTTTTCGCCATATGCTGCTTTACTCCAACTAATACAACTAACAATAATCCTCCACCTATTGTCATCATAACAATGCTAGTTGGCAACATATCTAATAAGAATCCATATACAATCATACCAAGCGGCGCGATTGCAGTAGCAATTGTTTCAAGTAGGCCGAACACACGCCCTAAATAGCTCGGATCTGTCGTCTTTTGCATATGTACTTGCATCGGAATATTTACAATCATAATTGATATACCAGTTAACATCATAAAAGCAATATAGTAAATAAAACTTGCTACTTTCGGAATGGTAACTAACAACGGGAAAACTGTACATAAACTCAAACCCGCAAATAAAAACAGTCCACTATAAATAGAACGAAACAGATTATTCACTTCTTTACGCACTGATAAAGCAATCGCACCCATTAACATCCCGACTGCTAACATTCCCTCTACAGTACCGAGTTGCTTTGAAGATAAATGCAATGTATGGACGATAATGTATGGAAGTGCAACTGTTAGCCCACACGCAAAAAAGTTTACCCACAATGCTATTTTCATTAAACCATATATTTCATGCTGTCGTTTTACATATGAAAAACCTTCTTTTATACTCGTCAAGAAATGCTCTTTACTCTCAGCCACTTCTTTTTTATATAAATCAAATACAATAAATAATTGCAAAATAACCGCTAAAAAGAACGTAATACTATTTAACAAAAAGAACAACTTGATTGAAAAGAAACCAAATACAACTCCACCAATAATCGGCCCTAAAATATTTGATAAAGAAGCTGCCGTTTGATTTAAAGCACTCGCTTTTTGAATACGCCCCTCATCTACTAAACTCGGAATAGACGAAGTTAATGCAACAGAATAAAAACTTGCACAAATTGATAATAATGCTGCTGAAATATAAATAAAAAGAAGTGATGGTCCAAATATAGTAGCAAGAATAAACATAATAAGCATCGTTAAGCTACTTAATAAATCAGTGCCAATGACAAGCCATTTTCGATTAACACGGTCTGCTACAGCACCTGCAATCGGACCACAGATCATCCTTGGAAGTGATCCACAAACGAGCGTAGTAGCAAACCCCATCCCTGAACCAGTTGTCTTTAATACGTATAACCCCATTGCGAACGTATAAATACCTGCCCCTAGCAAAGACGTCATCTTTCCAATCATCATTAAAATAATATTTCTCGTTGCAGTCTTCATTTTTGAATCATTTGGAACTATACTTACATCCCCCATTATGACACTCTCCCCTCAAAAGTTAAATTGTGTTAAACTTATTATATAATTAACTTTCAAATTTTTACAACAAAAAGTTAAATTGTATTTAACTTTCTTAATTATAAAGGAGCAATAATATGGCAACTCTCGGAGAAAAAATTAAAGCATTACGAAAAGAAAAAAAACTTACACAAACAGCACTAGCAGGTTCCGAATTGACAAAAAGCATGCTTAGTCAAATTGAAAATGGAAAAGCTACACCTTCCATGAAAACATTACAATATATCGCTGAAAAACTTGGGTGCGAAACGAGTTTTTTACTAGAAGATGATGATGTAGAAATTGTAGAACTCATTCAACAAATGGATCAACTTATAAAGGCTAATAAATGTGATAAGGTGTATGAAACTTTACTTCCTATCGTTCAAAAGGAACTCCCTCTCACTTTAAATACTGCCCGATTATATAAACAATTTATTACTGGAGCAGCTATAATGAAAGATTACAGCATTGAGTCTTACGTTGAAAAAGCAACTTCTATTTTTGAAAAATATACTTTATACAGAGACAGTACTGAAACAAAATTAACATTTTCTTATACGTTATTCTCACGTAAAAAGTATGAGGAATGTTTGCAGCTTATTGCTCGTATTCGAGATGATTATGAAGCGAACCATTTAGAAATGGATCTTATTATACATATCAGATTGTGCTTAAAAGAAGCCATTATTTTACTCGCATGTGGCAAATATGAAGAATGTGAAAAAATCATATTAGAAGCATTAGCATTTTCAAAAAAACATCAAGTGTATTATAAAACAGATGAATTTTATCGCATATTATCTTATCAAAAAGTCATGACGGCTGATAAAGAACAGTATTTACATTACATTAAGAAATCTGAGCAATTCGCCATTTTTACAGAAGACACTTTATCCGTTGCGATCGTAGATATATTAAAAGCGTATTACTACAACACGATTACTAAAGAATATACAATTGCATTAGAACATGTAGAACAATTTCGAGAAAAACTAAAAGACGAACCGATTTTCCAAGAAGATGGGTTGTATTACCTCGAAACTGGAAAAGCTTTGTACGGATTAAAGAAATACGAGGAAGCTCTGGAAGCTTTTCAACGTGCTAAAATACCAGATTATATGATGCATCCACTTGATCAAGCATGGCTTACAACAGCAGGTGCATATCGTGCCCTTTGTTATGTAAAACTTAACGATAAGCAAAGAGCGCTTGAAGAAGCAATCGAAGCAGCTCAAAAAATACAACCTTATCCGGATTCCATCTTTTCATCATTTATTAAGGAAACATTACAAATAATACAAAAACTTTAAAAATGTCTAGAAATGGTATATTATTCCTCCTTTTTAGCAAAGATAATAATGATGGGAGGAATATAAATGAATATTCAACGTGCTAAAGAGCTTTCTGTGTCAGCGGAACATGCTAATGTCAGTTTTCAAGGCATGCCTGTTATGATTCAACACGTCGACGAAAGCAACGAAACCGCCCGCATATATGAAGTAAAAAATCCAGGTCGCGAATTAACTGTTCCAGTTAATAGCTTAGAGGAAATATAAGAAATGCCACTTCGATTTTGAAGTGGTATTTTTCTTACTTTAGATTACTTAATATAAATTCCTTCTACCCTCTGTTTTACAACACCTAAAAAATAAGAATCTTCTACTTCTTTTCTTTGTTTAACCTGCTAAAATACAAACTATGAATTAATTATTCGCACTATACATTAAGGGGGAAAGATAATGAAATCTGATTTAGAAAAAAACAAGCCCTATTATGCAGTTATATTCACTTCTAATCTATCGAATGATACAACAGACTATAATGCCGTTGCCGAAAAGATGGAGGATCTTGCGAAACAGCAAACTGGATTTTTAGGTGTCGAAAGCGCACGTGATAATTCGGGACTCGGAATTACTATTTCTTATTGGGATTCACTTGAAGCAATTGAAAATTGGAAAAAAAACGCCTTACATAAAGAAGCGAAAAAAAGAGGCCGTGAACAATGGTATGAAAACTTCCACCTGCGTATCTGCCTTGTTGAGAAAGAATATAAGTTTCATAGAGGTACCTTGTAACTTATGAAGAAAAAATTGGCTCTCGTTGTTGTTCATGAAATATACGGTGTGAATGATCATATGCAGCACGTTATAGACCACTTCACATCATCTAATACAGATGTATTCTGTCCTAACCTTCTACAACTACAAAATTCATTTCATTATAGTGATGAAGAAAAAGCATATCAATATTTTATGAATCATACTGGATTTGATTATGGGAAAGAACAAATTAATGAGGTAATTTCTACCCTTTCAAATGATTACACGCATATAGGACTTATCGGCTTTAGTGTTGGGGCTACCATCGCCTGGCTCTGTAGTAACAATCCAAAAATAGATTTTATCATCGGATGTTACGGTTCACGTATACGCGACTATTTACAAATAAAACCTGCATGCGCTACATTGCTTATTTTCCCTGAAAAAGAAGTGAGTTTTTCAGTATCCTCCTTGATCAAAACATTACATCAACAAGACAATCCGTTATTAGGAATAAAACAACTACATGGCGAACATGGATTTTTAAATCCATCCGCAGTAACATATAACGAACAATCTACAACGCAAGTATACAAAATAATAGATTCGTTTCTTATGAAAATTATGTTGTAAAGGAGTTTCATATGCCACTAACATTACTATTGCTCATATTCATAATCATTCCCTTTATTTCAGCATTAGCTCTCATTTTTATGACAGTTAAAAAAGGAAATTTTTTAAACAGACCATACTTACAATCATTCATCGTATGTGCTCTATTTTTTGCGAATTGGATATTATATTTAACAAATTTTTATTCATTGCTACCTGAGAAAGTTAGTCGATTTATATTTCTACCTATTTGGTTTTTCCTTTGCGTTTTAGGCTTTATCGTTTTCTCACGCGAATGGAAAAACAATCGTGTTTTTTCCATCTCTATCGGTTTTCTTTCTTTTATTAGTTTTCTACTTGGATTATTGTTGTTAGTTCTTTCGGGAATGTGACTGTTGTAAAGAAGATAAAAACCTCTTTACAACAGTTTTTTTCGTTCCATGACTAAAGGAATTATTAAATATAAAGCATAAGCAATAACCATCCAAATGGTAAATGATATGATTTGCTGTGAGGATAATTGTGAAAGTATACTGGAAGAATTATACAAGATGTAAGAATCTAAAATTAATCCAATTGCTGTACTGCATATTTCGAGGAGTCTAGTTTTTCATATAACCACATCACAAAATAAATTGCTACTGCCGTTCCTAATTCTAGAAAGGTCATGTGTAGAAAAAATTTACTTGATGTGTACTCTTCTAAAACTGAAGAACCGAGGACAATAAAAAACGCTGAGGCAACAAACCAAATACCGACAGAAAACAAAATGGTAATCCATAATTTTTTATTCACTACCATTCCCTCCCTTTTGCAATCTCATAAATGTTTCTAAAAGCAAAGACAAATCGTCATATATTCTTTCTGTAGAAAAAGATTGATTGAATAAAGCTTGCAATGCCAATCCGTCAATTAATGCATTACATACAATGCTCCACGTTTCAGCTGAAATTTGAGACGTAATTGCACCTCCTACTTTTTTATCTAAAACTCTTTTTAATTCTTGATTTTCATAATGTAACAGTTCACCAATTTTATCTTTCATCGCATCATTTTGTAGTCCACTAGCTACTAATTGAAAAAACAAATGATGATACATTGAATCTTTCACACATCTACTTTTGGCCGATTGTAAAGCCTTTTCTAGCTGTACATCCCTTCCTATTTGTTCCCACGATGCTTTACAAAACGATTCAGTCACTTTAAGTAATAATTGATCCTTCGTTTTAAAATGATAATATACGGTTCCCTGTGTAACTTTAGCATTCTCTGCAACTGCTTTTAACGTTAATTTTTCCATCCCGTGCTCTGCAATAATTTCTTTTGCTGCTTCTAGCAACTTCTGTTTGTTAACAACATTCGGTTTAGCCATTTATATCACCACCTTTTAAGTTAGTTGAATAACTAACTTAAATTATACAGAAGAATCAGATAAAATAGAAGGAAGAAAAGCCAAACATCAACTTTTCTTCCTTCTATGTTTACCTTTAGATTTCACTGTCACTGACTCACAAGGTGTGTAGTAAATTTGAGGTGTCGCCTTATCCACAAACATCATAAACGTAATAAATCCGATAATAAAAAAAATAAACAACGTTAACAATATTGCTCCTATCGTTAAAAGTATCATAACACCACCCCTATATATTTCATGTTATTACACCTTTCGCTATTATATGAGCTGAATCCTTTTTAGAAAAATAAACGTAACAAAATAATCACAATGACTCCAGTTAATACTGTTCCTAATAAACTACGAGTATATATCGCAACAAGAAATGTTGGAATTGCGGCGATAAGATAATCCCATTGCATCGTCTCATGCATAAGTAATACTTGTGCTAAAAGTGCTGCTAATATCGCAATCGGTATGTAATTCAACCATTTCAAACCCCAGTCTGGAATTTGTAGTTTACTAAATACGAGTAGAGGTAATATACGGGGCACAAGCGTAACTGCTCCTGCTGCTAGTAAAAGTAATAATACTTCTAATCTCATTTCCATTTCTCAATCACCACCCCAATAGTCGCAGCTAACAGCGTTGCGATAATAACTGCTATACTATCTGGCATAAATAAGTGTGAAACATATGCGATAATAATCGCTATAATTGCAACACTTAGATGAATTGCCAGTTTCGGTTTACTACTTATTAGCTGAAGTACAAATAATCCGATAAACATCGCTGGTAATGCATAATCCATCCCGTACGTATGTGGATCTGGTATCCATTCACCAAAGAGCCCACCGATAACTGTAGCAAGAATCCAATTTAAATATGCTGTTACGTTTAGTCCTAGCATCCACCTTTCACCTAAATAACCTTTTTGCGCTGCATGCTGCACTGCAACGCCGAAAGTTTCATCTGTAATTTGCGAACCAATGATCAAGTTTTTAAATAGAGGAATTTTCGTGAAGTAGGGTGCGAGCGCTGCGCTCATTAAAAGGTGCCGTAGATTAACAAAAAATACGGTAAAAATGATTGCCGAAGCCGGAGCACCAGCTGCGTACATACCCGCTAAAATGAATTGGGCAGAACCTGCATAAATTAAAGTGGACATAAAGGCAATTTCTATAATGGAAAAACCCGCTGTTTTTGCAATAACACCAGCCGCTATACCAATGCTCAAATATCCAAATACAGTTGGTAAACAATCCTTTACACCTTGTTGAAATGTATCATCACTCTGCAATGTCATATGTGCCTGAGCTTTATTCATCTTTCTCTCCCCCCATTTCTTCCATACTACGTTTTCCTGTTACAACGTGAACTAAATCTATATTTTCTCGCCATAACGTATCTAACTTATCAGCTCCAAATTCCTTCGTAATCTCTTCCACCATAATGTCGTGCCGCACATACTCCGTAGCAACGAGAACTAAAGCTGGGTCGTACGTTGTAACGGCCCATGAAGTACTATCATTTGAGAAGTTAGCAATTAACACTTCTTCCCCATCACGTGCGATAACAGTTAAATGACCCCCCATTCTCTTTTCAACAACGTGAGGCGTCATATAATTATGATGAAATGTCGCTCCTATTTTTGTTTCTGGGGCACCAAATAAGATTGAAAATATATGTACTCCTTCCGCTTCCTTTATATGAATAAGCGGTTCAATCTCATGCACTTGATCTTCCCATACAGAAATCCATAACTCTTCCTTTGCTCTACTAATTATATTGCATATTTCTTTTAAAACACGATCATTTGAGCGAATATGCGAAATTACATCAATTTGTCGCTCCTGCTCTAAACAATTTAATTTTTGGTCTAAAAATTCAAAGGACTTTTCAAAGTCTTTTCGCATTCGATACATTAATTCCGTAGCTGGTACTGGCACATATTTCACTGGTTCAGAAGGAACGATATGTACCGCTTCTTTATCCATCAACTTACCGAGTACCTCATAAATCATTGAACGGGGTACTCCTGTTTGTTTACTAACTTCATAACCTGTTACTGGATAATGTTTTAATAGACCAATATATGCTTTACATTCATATTGAGAAAAACCTAACTTTTGTAATTCTTTTATAATTTCATCCATCGGTAATCCCTCACAATCTAAATAACTCTCATTTCAAAACGATGCATTTTATATTAGTAGTTATTACTATACCTACCAATATAAAAAAGAAGACCTATAAAGTCAATTGATAATTCCGAATTTTAAAACAGAATAAAAAGCCTTCTTGTGAAAGGCTTTTTGTACATACTATTCCACTTATTTTAACTGCAAAGTATTTGATATGTTCCCCTCCAAATGCTCACGCAAGGTTGAACCTGTATACTCTTCTCTAAATACACCTGCTTTCACAAATAACGGAATAACTTCACTAAAGAATAGATCCAATGATTTCTGAGGCCCACCTGGAATTGCAATAAATCCATCTAATGCTCCTGCTTCAAATCTTTCCATAATTTGCTTAAAAACGTCTTGTGGTGTACCGATAGCGACCCAATGAGCAGAACCAACAACTTCTGGTCGTTCTAGTATTTGCTCAACAGTTGGTTCATTTTTAATGATGAAATTCCGTAATAATTCGGCATGTGTTTTACTACGTACAGCTTGATTCCTACTTGGTAGCATACATTCAGTAACCTTACTTTCTAACGGAAACCCTCTAACGTCTAACCCGAGAACCATTTCGAGTAAAGCGGACCTCTTCTCTTTTGTAAGATGTTGATGAGCTTGCCTATGCATTCCTAGTGCTTCCTCATATGAATCACCAATAAAGAAATATAAACCAGGCAATACACGTATATCATCTGACTGACGACCATGTTGCTCTGCTCTTCTTCTTAAATCTTGACGAAGTTCGATTCCTGATTCTACATCTGGCATTGCAGCGAAAATTGCATCAGCAACAGAAGCAGCGAAATTCCGCCCTGACTCTGAAGCACCCGCTTGAAATAATGGCATTTCTCCAGAAATGTGCTGAGGGACATTAAGCGGGCCTTTCACCTCAAAATGCTCACCACGATGCTCAATTGGCTGTACCATCTCTCTAATTACATCTGCGTTATCTTCTTTCAAAACCTCATAAGGATGACTCCTCCAAAGTTTTCTTACTAACTCTGTACATTCTGCCGCTTTCGCGTATCGTTCCTCAGATGGTGGCATCCCTGCCTCACCAAAGTTTTCAGCACCGTCAATGGATGTGACAATGTTCCATCCTACTCGGCCATTGCTAATCCAATTTAAAGATTGTAGTTGCCTCGCTAGTATGTATGGTGGATAAAATGATGTTGAAGCTGTCGTAACAACTCCAATTTTTTCTGTTGCATAAGCAATAGCAGTAAATAATAATGTTGGATCTAAAATTACATTCCCCTTATTACGAGCAATTAAATCAGGGTGTGCCACTAAATAATCTGCTTTAAATACAAAATCTAACTTAGCCTTTTCTGCCCATTGTGCTAACTCTACTTGTTCATCGATTCCTGAATCAAACTTATTCTCTTGTTCTTTCTTTCTAGAAATTAAACATAATCCAATGCAAAGTTGCTTTTTAGTAGACATAAATACACCTTCCCCTTAGTTTTTAATTCACCTAGTTAAACAAGTGATACGACCATCACAGCTTCCATTCTTATTAAACACCATAAAATGATAATGATTATCAATATCATTTTATGGCGTTACTGAAATAAATGCAATAAAAAAAGACTCCCACTAACGGGAAGTCCTTTATCTCAATATTTCATTCGCTTCTTTTTCGTAAATTTTATCAAATGAAGTCATGATGCGCTGCGATGCTTGAATCATTTTTTGATTCGTCATAAGATCGGCCATTTCTTTCGTCATATCCACATTTGAATTTTCTAGCATGTGATTTTTTACTATTCCTGTTCCGTTCAGTAAATTAGCAATATTTCCTTCTGCTAGTGTAAAGCTTTTGTTTTCACGTTGCACGAGACGAGCATTCGTTTCTGCATCTACTGTTTTTGTTTGCAACTGTGCAATTACGATTCTCTGAATATCTGGTTTTTGCAAAGTTCCCTCGTTAATTTCTCTATAAATTTCTCCATTATTAGATACGAAGAAATTCACATTTTCAGGCATACGAATACGTTCATTATTTACATCCATAACATATGCACCAGACGATGTTTGCAAATAACGATCACTATTTAATGTAAAACTACCATCTCTCGTTAAAAATGTTTCATCGTTTTTTAATGTAACGAAAAATGATGATGTGCCGGCTTCACCGTCATCTAAAAAGAAATCTGTAGGGCTATTTGTAATTTGTACATTCCCTTGTACTAAGTTCACATGCGTCGCAGCTGGTACTACAGCGTAATCGACCGAACCGATATTTGTCGTGGATCCATCTCCGCGGCGATATGTGTCTTGCACATCAAATACTTTAGAAGTCATATTTTCTGCTTTAAATCCTGTCGTTTGAGCATTTGCAACGTTATTCGAATGAACATTAATGCGCTGCATGTAATTCATCATACCCATAGAACCTATATAAAGACCGTTCATACTCCTTCGAATAAGGCAGATGCCTTATTCTTCACCTCTCTTCTTACGATGTTTGTAACATTTGTTTCGCTAAATGTTCAGCTGTAGCGATATGTATATGTTGCTTCACGTCTTGTCCATCTGTCATTAATACAATTGGAGCTGATGATACAGCTGGAATTTTCAACAATTCACCACTGCTCGCTGTTTCATCAAATTTCGTAAACACGATACCATCTATATGAATATCTTTAAAGTTCGTAATAATTTCAATCATATCTTTACTTTTCATAGAAGCTGATAACGTTAAACAAATATAATCTGGCTCTACTTGTCCCATCGTCTCAATCATTTCTTCAATTGTCTCTGACGTACGATAATTTTTCCCGGCTGTATCTATTAATACATAATCGACGCGTGCTTCTTCTTTAAAATAAGTGAGTGCCCTTGTCATAGCTGCTTCATCTCGCACAGCAATTACTTCTGATCTAATTGTTTTTACGTAATCTTGTAATTGATGCACTGTTCCAATGCGAGAATGGTCTGTCGTAATAAAACCAACTGTTTTTCTCTTAGCGTGAAACTGCCATGCCATTTTCACAAGTGTCGTCGTTTTTCCAACACCAGTTGGACCGATTAATGCAATCGTTTGTACTTCTTTTTCAAATACGTTTTCAGTATTAAAATGAGATCTCATATCTTCCAATATGTATTCGATGACTTCCTCTTCTGTAATCATCGTTGCATTCTCAAACTTCTTTTTTAATTTTTCAGCATATGCATGAATGAAATAATGTTCCACATCGTTTTGTTCTAGCATCCGAATTACTTTTTGAATAATAAACGGTACAGATTCTTACTTTTCTTTTTTTACAGCTTTTTTCTTTTTCGTTACTTTCGTTTCTTCCGTCTGTTTCACAACGACGATTCCTTTTTCAAACAACTTTAATAGTTTCTCTTTCTTTCTCGTCCATCCTTCACTATTTCCTGTTTGCATTGCCGCATATGACATAGGAGTCGTCACGTTTTCTAAATTGTGCAAGACTGATTGAATTCCATTCGCCTTCACGATTTCTTCTGAAGGTTCATTTACAACATCCATTAATTGTTCATGAAATTGAGTTACGCCTTCGTTACTTTCTTCCTGTTTATCTTCAGGAAAAGCGACTAACATTTCATAATTCTTTTTCCAAAAAAACGGGATGTTTCGTTTTACACTTTCATCGACAACATAGTAATAATCTGTACTATATTGGTCAAATAACTTTCGATACAATTCATTTTTCGAGGCTGCTTTTATTCGCATTAACAGTTCTTTTTTTTCTGTACTTTCCATTACTTCACCCCCTACTATTCAATATAAGCAATTTGATCTACAACAATTTCTGGTGCTAGTTCACTAATACATAATACTTTAGCTTCTATTTGATAACGTTCAAGAAGTCTCACAATCGCAAATCTGAAATCTTTTCTGCGTGTTAATAATACTGGCTCTCTTCCCATTAAACGAGTTTGTTTGAAAATGCGCTGTGCTTGCTCTACTACTCGCGTTTCTAAATCTAAATCCCAGTTTAATAAATAACCTTGGTATGAATTATTCACAACATCTGCATCCAATTCAATTGAATCAGAGAAGAGCGCCGCATAGATTTTCCCATCAGGATTTTTCGCACTCTCACAAATAACTTTTGAAATACATTCACGAACAAATGCAGTGACACCATCAACATGGTTTTGATAAATTTCCTTCCCATCAATAATACCTTCGATAATGGTTGGTAAATCACGAATAGAAATACCTTCTTTTAGCAGTTGTTTAATAACATTTTGAACGAGTGATAAGTCAATTTCCTTCTTCTTAATCTCTTCTAATAAAACCCCGTTATCATTTTCAAGCGAGTTAATTAAGTCTTTTACATGTTGACGCTGAATTAACTCATGAAGATTACGTCGAACGACAACATCTAAATGCGTTATTAATATGCTAAGTGGCTCTAACACTTGATAGCCTTTCATTTGTGCATCTTGTACCATATGCTCTAAAATCCAATATCCATCTTCACCGAAAATCGGATCTTTCGCTGGTTCTGCATCTAAATCGGCCATTACATTCGGTGTTTTCAGTGCTAATAAGTAACCTGATTTTAAAACACCTTCAGCCGCCTTCGCACCTTTAATACGAATAATGTAACGTCCGCGCGGTCTAAAACTCGTATTATCTTTAAAGTTAATTCCAGGAACGTTAATACCGAGGTCGGTAATAATCGATTTCCGCATCAGAACAACTTTATCACGAGCTGTTTCCCCGTTTATCTTCTGCTTTACAAGTGCCGCTAAATCTAAACCAAGCTCTACGATAATTGGATATTTATCTGTAAACACGCCGAATGAATCTTCCACTTGTTGCAATTGCTCTTCATCGCCTTGAATCATTTCTAATTCTTTTTGAAGCTCGTCTTCTTTTTCTTTCTTTATTCGCTTTTTATTATGAACACCTAAGAAGATGATCGTGCCTCCAACGAGAGCGAATGGTAGAAATGGTAGCGGAGTAAAAATACCCATTGCGATAAATAAACCACCGAGCGCATATACAACAACTTCATGCGCTAATAACTCTTTAAAGATTCCTTCTGTTACTGTATCAGGTGAACCGTCAAATACTCGCGTTACGATGATACCTGTTGAAATTGCAAGCATTAACGAACCGATCTGGTTTACGATTCCGTCACCGACAGTTAACTGTGTATAATGAATGGCTGCTTCTCCAAAACTCATTCCTTGCTGCATCATACCGACAATTAAACCGAAAATAATGTTTACGAATAAAATGACAATTCCGAAAATAACATCCCCTTTAATGAACTTTCCGGCACCATCCATCGCTCCGTAAAACTCTGTTTCCATATTTAATTTTTTTCGTTTTGCTTGTGCATCTTTCTCAGTAATAATGCGCTGATTCAAGTCAGCATCGATAGACATTTGTTTCCCTGGTAAAGAATCAAGCGTAAAACGAGCTGCTACTTCAGCTGTACGAGACGCACCGTTTGCAACAATAAACTGGAATATGATTAATACTGTAAAAATAACGATACCAATTAATAAGTTCCCGCCAATTACGAACTGGCCGAACTCTTCAATAACATGACCGGCATTTCCGTCTGTCAAAATCGCTCGCGTCGTCGAAACGTTAATTGATACGCGGAAAATCCCGATTAATAACAACATCGTCGGAAATGACTTTAATTCATCCCACTCGTTAATACTTGTTGCTCGCATATAAATAAGCACTGACATACTTAGTAAAAAAACGATAACGATATCAAGTATAAATGGTGGAAGTGGAATTAAGAGCGCCACTACGAATGACGCTGCTAAAAAGATAGAAAAATAGGTTCTTGCAGAGTCTATCTTAAACACAAGAGATCTCCTCCAACCGCGCTATTATACTTCAAGTTCATTCGTTTGAATTAAATAGCGCATAACTTCAATTACAGCTACATATAAATCTTCTGGAATCGCCATGTCTTCCTCGACTTGATAATATAAAGAACGAGCAAGCGGACGGTTTTCCACCATTGGTATTTCTTGTTCGCGGGCAAGCGTTCGTATATATAATGCGAGCTCATCTTCCCCTTTTGCAACGACAATTGGCGCCGCATCAACCTGTTTATTGTACCGAAGTACGACCGAAATATGAGTCGGATTGTTTACAATAAATGTTGCACCATCCATCTTCTTCGCAATTGTCCCTTGCAAGATCGCATGCATAAAGTTTTTTCGTTTCCCTTTTACTTGCGGGTCCCCTTCATTATCTTTATGCTCCCTTTTTACTTCTTCTTTTTTCATCTTAATATCTTGTTCGTACTCCCATTTTTGATAAATGAAATCAATAATAGAAAGAACGATTAAAATAATTAAAATGGCTAAAAAGATAAATTTAATTTGGCTAATAATTTCAGTTAGTGACGCTGTCCAGTTAAATCCAATCATACTAACAATCTTCTCTAAATTCTTGTTAAAGAGAACGTACGAAACGTAACCGATTAATCCCATATAAAACAGTGATTTCAAAATATCTACTAAACTTTTACGACTAAACAATCTCGTAAAATAGTTTTTCGGATTAATACGTGATGCTTTCGGCTTAAGTACTTTAGAAGAAAATAAGAAACCAACTTGGATCATATAATTGAATAAATGAAAAGCGTATACGAGTATTAATATAGGAGCCGATACTTTAAGAAGCAAAATGCCCATTAAATACAAATACTCCGTCACATCCGTATTTTTTCCAATTTGATCAAACAGCGCCGCTACGGAGTTCGTAATCTCAAACCCTAACCAATCTCCGAAAAAGTAAACGACAACTGCTAATACGAGAATGGAAAATAAATTATTTAAATCTTTACTCCGGGCAATATTCCCTTCTTCACGCGATTTCTTACGCTTCTGCGGGGTGGCCTTTTCTGTTTTATTATCCTTTGCCATACGCGTCCCCCTACTTTGTTAAGAAAAAGTTAAATAGTTTCGTATATTCCTCAAGCAATACATCTGTCATATTTTTAAACACATAACCGAGCATCGGTACACTCATCGCAATAAATAAAATACCACACGTAATTTTAATCACGTATGCATTCATAAAAACATTTAATTGCGGAGCGTTTTTTGCGATTAAAATAAGAACAAAATTAATAATGAATAAGCTGCCCATAAGCGGCAAAGCAATTTCGACCGCTGATGTAATCGCAAATAATAACGTTGCGATTAGACTATCTAAAAAACTAGTCGTCAACAATTTTGAAATCGCCTCTGTATATTGAAACGACTTTAAAATCGTGGCAACGAAATAGTTAATGCCGCCAAGTGAAATAAAAATAATGAGAAAAAATATATCAAAAATTGTTGATAGTAAAGTAGACTGCGATCCTGCATTCACATCAAACAAACTCGCCTGTGATAAACCGATATCAAAGTCCAAAATATGTCCTGCCATTTTCGGAATGCTCCACAGCATCTCAACAATTTTGGAAAGTGATAATCCAATTATAATTTGCGTTCCTGCATAAGCAGCTACATCCCAAACTGTCTTTATGTGCGAGACATCAACTTGATCTGCTACTGTAATCGAAAGAGCGAGTCCAAATGTAACCTTTGCCATCGCCGGAATTGATCGCCCTGAGAAAAACGGTAAAAAATATAAAAATGAAGTAATGCGGCAAAACGCAAAAAACGTCGCCGCCCATAATTCCATATTCATTTCAATTCACCTATCTTAGTACGAACGCAATAGCGATGGAATTTTATCAAATAAATCTAAAATAAGCGTCGTTAACTCTTGAAACATCCACGGACCTAAAATGATAATAACGAGTACAATACTCGCCATTTTCGGTAAAAACGTCA
>Ga0209130_1000651_pt1 | contig 31966 bp, 48 predicted proteins | sample AraplaMF_Cvi_mLB_FD_184264 | JGI IMG/M metagenome (GOLD analysis project Ga0209130, IMG submission 184264) | Arabidopsis root microbial communities from the University of North Carolina, USA - plate scrape MF_Cvi_mLB (SPAdes) (version 2) | ecosystem: Host-associated > Plants > Roots > Endosphere...
TCGGCAAACCGTCCGCACACCGAAGGATGATCCGGCAGCGCTCCGACATCGAACGCGCCACACGTCGCCGCCGCACCTGCCGCTCAAGATACTCCCGCTCATCCGGATGCAGCACCAGCTTTGCTGTTGGCCGTCCAGTCGCATTAGCCATAGCCGTACTCCTCCAATCGAAAAGTAGAGCTTATTATGAAACGAACTTCAGTTCCAGGTGACTAGATGCCATCCGTGGCATCGGGGCCATCTCCGTCTTGCTTTTCCACATGGGCTTGGTCTGGCACATAGCCCCCTATGGATATCTGGCGGTCGACGTCTTTTTCGCGCTCTCAGGTTTCGTCATGGCAATGACCTATGAGCGCGACCTGAAGTCTGGCATGACAGTGGGGCAGTTTTATACCCTACGCCTGGAACGCCTCTACCCAACCTACCTGATCGGCCTCGGCCTCGGTACGATCGTCATCGCCGCCAAGGTAAGTGCCGGCACCGACTGGCCTTCGCCGTGGATCCTGTTCAACGTAGCGATGCTACCAGCGCCAGTCACTGGCGACTTCTTCCCAGTGAATGTCCCGGCCTGGAGCCTGTTCTTCGAGCTGATCGCCTATGCCTGCTTCGCCGTCGCCATCCGTGTCCGCAGCTCGACCCTGGTGCTGGTGATGGTCGTCTCGGCCTGCGTGCTCGTAACTCATGGCGGCATCCGGAACGTCGGATCGACATGGACGGAATTCCCGCTCGGGCTCGCCCGTCTCGGCCTTGCGTTCACACTCGGCTGGCTGCTGTGGCGCTGGAACGTCCGGCCGTGGGAACTTCCGGCGGCGCTCCACCGCCCGGCGAAATTCCTCGGCGATATGTCTTACCCTCTCTACGTCATCCATTACCCGCTGCTGTCCCCGTTGCAGTTGCTACTGGGTAGATATCACCTCGCCGGCCCCTTGCCGGCAATAGCGATCGTCGTCCTGCTGGTCGTGGTTTCGGGATTTTTAGCCCACCTAATGTCCCGCCGAGCCGAGCATCTGCAGGAACAGGATGACGACCAGAAAGAAGCAGTCGCCACCCATCCCGACCTTGATGATGTTGTTCAGCGGTTGCGGCGTGCTCAGTCTGGTCGACCGCCCAATAGACGACGAGAACGACGACCTGGACAATGTAGACAATGGCGGCGATCATGACGGCTTCATCCGTTCGAGGTGTTACCTGATTTTGGGCCAGTGGGAGCTGGAATTTTCCGGGGTTAAGGCTCAGTTCGGCGGGGGTGAAGGGGAGAGCGATCATGATTGATCCAACAACCCACCTGATTCTTGTATAGACGGCAGTCGAAGAAACCACGAAGGACATGAATCAAACCGAGCTACTCGAGGTTTGGAACGCGGCAGTTAAGCTAGTAACGAAGAATTGAGGGGTTCCGCCCCATGGGTGCGCATTCTGTGTCGTAAATCTGGATTGACTGGGAGGGCCGCTTTTGGCGCTTCGCGGACCTTGTAACTATTGCCGGCCTGTCGTGTTCGTCCCCATGGGCGGAACAGCTTTCAAAGTTGGGCGTTTTTGTCAGTTAGATCGGGTATCGCTGGCATTCCGCCGGCACTGCCGAATGGGAGAAAAATCATGAGAACGATATTGATCGCGATAGCTGCGTTAACTGCTTTAGCCGGGTCTGCTTTTGCGGCCGAGCCGGCCAAGATGGTCGAGACGAAAATGGGCAAGGTCCTGGCCACTGAAAAAGGCATGGTGCTTTACACCTTCGACAAAGATACAAAAGGCAAATCCAACTGCGATAGCGATTGCCTGAAGAAGTGGCCGGCGTTCCACGCTGGAGCCAAGGCCAAGGCGGAAGGCGAATGGTCTCTAGTCAAAGCTGCGGATGGCAAAGAGATGTGGGCCTATGAGGGTAAGCCGCTTTACACCTATGTCGAGGATAAGAAGGCCGGTGAAGCCAACGGCGATGGCGTTGGAGGAGTTTGGCACGTGGCCAAATAGCTCACCGGCGACGGTTCGAATGGGCGGTCGTCGGATCGCCCTGAACCCCAAGACCAACCTCTGGAACGACCTATCTCTCTCTGTGGCTTCGCCGACAAACCGGCCTGCCGAATGCTGTACCATTGCTCGCGACATCATCTACTAGATTCCAAATGCTGGTCAGAAGCAGGGATAGGGGACGCAGATTGGATGCGGTCTTCAATTTGCGCTGCAGGATTCGTTCATGATGGAAAAACAGATGCTGCGGATGGAACGACTCAGCAGCAATCTGGAAGATTCAGATCTGCATTTTCACGACCGCTCCGCACTCAAACCCATATGGCGGCGGTGGGTGTCATTCAGTCGGCCGCTTGGTGGTCGTGAGGCCCGTCGGCGGCGAAATCGCGGGCAGGCGGTTACTTGCCGCGAACGGAGCAACACCCCGTGAGGTCCATGAAGCGACTCAGGCCACACCAAATCAACCCGATCGCGATCTAAGATCAGTCAAAATCAGATTGGCAAGGCTCACAAACTCCCCCTTCGGGTATCGGTCAATGTAGGCCTACACCATTTCTTCGCTATTGCTGTCGCGCACACTTTCCCAGAAGGTCACTTCGACTTGCGGCTCAGGAACATTTTCCCCGGATCGCAGGCGAGCCTTGGCGAGATCGACAAACTGACCATCCGGGTATCGTTCAAGGTATATCCGGTATTCGCCGAGGTCATCTTTTGTTTGCAATGACTGCCAAAATGCGAGCTCTACTCGATTGGATTCAGGGCCGGCGTTTGCAAGATGTGCTGGCGAGCCGGCGGGTTCGGAAATAGAAGGAACCACAGGCAGCTTCACCAGCGCCGACTGAGCGTTCATTCCGACATCAATAAGCGCTTTGAATACATGAATCGGCCTGGAAATGTTCTTGACGCTATGTTCGCCGATATCTTCGAAGGTTGTATCCACTCGGTCCCGCAAATGGTCGCGCACAGCACGTGTGACGCATATACCTCCAACCTCTGCCAAAGATTCGAGGCGCGCCGCAATGTTCACGCCGTCCCCGAAAACGTCACCATTTTTAATCAGGACGTCACCGACATTGATACCGATTCGCAGGTTCATACGCTGGTCTTTTGGCAGCTTTTGATTGGCATGCCACAATGCCTGTTGAATTGCGACCGCACAGTTGAACGCGTCGACGACGCTTGAAAATTCGGCGAGCACGCTATCTCCGGCGGTGCTGAAAATCAGGCCGTTGGCGGCCGCGATAAGTGTGTCCACAATAGCGCGATGTGCAGTCAACGTCGCAAGGGTAAGCTCCTCGTCGTTGTGCATGAGACGAGAGTATCCCTCCACATCGGCGGCTAGGATAGCGGCGAGTTTTCGTTCAAGAGGGGCCTTCATTGCCTGGTTCGCTCAAATCTGTATCGGGCGATATCGATAGACGGACTAGTTCTTCGCAGCGCGATCGACAGAGCGGCCGGCATCCTGCGTCGCATTGACAGCGTTGGCGGTATCGCGTCCCACGCCACGAATGGTGTTGCCGCAAGAGGAGAGCGCTAGTAGCAAGAGGGTGGCGGCGAGAATGTTCGAGGTCAGAGACAGGGTCATCGTTGCATCCTTTTTTGTAAGACTTCAACGTGAGCCCACGTGCTTTGTTCCTACGCGTGCCTGAACCGACACGATCACCGAGGCGGCAGAAAGGGCACCTAGAGCGCGTCCTTTGAAATCGGGATTGGGATTCCCGATTTGAGCGTTCATGATTCCTCCTTGCGATGATGATTTGCGTGGAGGGAGTATGGCACGAGCATTGAGCAACGATCTTCGCAGCCGGGTTCTGGCGATGACCCTGATTAAAAGTGGACTGCTCTCAGATTGCCGCGTTCCTGCAAACCGTCAGAACAAAGAATTCGCGGTAGCAGAAATCAGGCTGATCAAGCAGGCTCTCTGGATTTGCTGCCAGTTCCTTCCAATAATACTGATCGCTGTCAGGGAGGTCGTAATCCGGCGCTACAGTCGTGAAATAGGAGATTAAGTCGCGTACATAATTGCGCGTGTGCTCGCCAGTCGGGGCCCACCGTTCAACGAGCCAGCCTTTGCGCCATATGATCTCCATCCCTGCGTCCCGCAAACGTCTTGGAAGCGAAGAGCCACAATCGGTGCCAAGCACGCCTCTGTCGCGGAACGTCTGCAATCGCGCCGCCATGAAGCGGGTAAATACGCCGCGATCCATAGGCAATATCTGCAGAAGCGTTGAATCGAAATCCTTCACGGCGAGGATGCCGCCGGGCTTCAATACGCGTTTTGCCTCATCGGTCGCCTGCTGAAATTCCGCTGGCGTGAGATATTGCATAACATTGGCCGACCACACGCAATCGAAGGAAGCATGATTGAAGGGAAGTGACAGAATGCTGCCGACGCGGGTGATCACCTTCGGCCGATAAGGAACCTCCTTAATCAAGCTCTCGGCGCGTTGAATGTTCTCAGGCGCAAGATCAAGAGCTGCCACGGACCCGTTGGAGCCAGTCAGCTGGCAGATGAGCGGAAGGAAGCTTCCGCCCCCGCATCCCGCGTCGAGCACGCTCCAGCCATGTTGCATTCCAACCTGGGTAAGTGCGTCTTCGTATTCCGGCCGCGATGACTCGAAATGAAGATCGAGCCAGCTTGCGTCACTCGCTTCATGGCCGGTCGATGTTAAATTTTTGCTGGTACTGATGTTCGCCTCCGCGAATCGCCGACAATATCGGACCTCGATAACTGGCCCAGGTAAACAGACGCGGCAACTGATGACAACTAATCCGTTATCGCCATAAGACGCCTGCCGGACGCATAGCGAATATGACCCTGATTAAAACGGACGTGCTCTAGACGCCCCGATCGACGCTGGAGCCAACTCATGTGTTCCACCGCCGCCATATCGGGCGGGCTTATAATATCTCTCCAACGAAAACTGTCCGTCCTCTCCCTAACGACGAGGTCGTTGTGGAGGACGCATCCCGAAATCCTTCACCAAGGTGAACTGGGTATAAATGACCTGAAGCGCCGAACGCGATCCTCAACAGTGGCGACCGGCGGTTTCTTGCCCTCACGGAAAGTTAAATGTCGATCGCAGTTGAAACTCAGCGCCGATCCAATGCCAGCGCACCGAAAAATACGCAATCCAGAGCTTTGGCGCGTGCAAAACCACCTCGCTGCAGGACATGCCTCGACCTTCGAAGGTCTGAACGTTCCCGTTGGCTATTCGCGCCGCCGATGAAAAGCCGGACAGAATCCTCCTTGTACAACACGTCCATCCTTCGCGGGAAGAATCTGTGGGCGACGCCATTGCCCATTGGGGAACCCTCGGAGACCGATATGATCAACGACCTCTGGTACAAGAACGCAGTCATCTACAGCTTGGCCGTCGAGACCTTCATGGACGCCAATGGCGACGGCGTTGGGGATTTCCAGGGGCTGATGCGTCGCCTGGATTATCTCGCTGGCCTCGATATCACGGCAATTTGGCTAATGCCGTTTCAGACGTCCCCCCGGGTTGACGCGAGATTTGCGCCCGATAGGCGCCACCTAGGGCCGTGTTGATAACCGATCAATTTGGAACGGCCGAAGGCGTCTGCCCACCAATTCATGGCTATTGCGCAAGCGCCGTTTCCGCCGAATGGAGCGGTCCCAATCTCACATCGCAGGATGATCGGTGCGGTCGCGCCGTTCCGGATGGCTCTGGGCGGAACAAAAGTACTTCCGCTTGGTTCGGCGTCTACGGCAGTTGCCGCGCTAACTAATGTGGGAGGAACAAATGCCAGACGAAATCACACGGTCTCCGGTCGACACAGTGCCGGCGTTGGACGAACCGACAAACAAAGCCGGCAGCGATACATCCACCAGTTCGCCGCCCAGTGTACAGGACCTTAAGGCCAAGGTGGGCGCCGATATCAGTGCGGCCACAGAGGCCGTCAGGGACGGCGCCAGTTCGGCCATGGAGAAAGTCCAAGACACGGTCGTGGAACGGAGCAACTTTGCCGCACGTCAGGTCGGTGGAATCGCATCTGCGTTGCAAAAAGTAGGTGCTGAATTGGCAAATAGTGATCAGCAGGAGGTCGGCCGTTATGCAAAGGAGATTGGCGACGACGTTCAGTCGTTTGCGAGAAAAATCGAAGGTCGTAATTTCGGTCAGATAGTCGGCATGGCGGAAGAGTTCGGCCGCAAGCAGCCACTGGCCTTCCTGGGTGTCGCAGCGCTTGCTGGGTTGGCGGCAAGTCGATTTCTGACGGCTTCCGCAAAACGCAGCTCTTCTAGCGCTGCAAACGAGCAGACCGGAGCTAATGCCTCGCAAGGAATGGCCCCTTCGCCACTGTCTGGAGGGCGTTATAATGGTTAAAACGACAGACAATACCCCTCTTTCTGAATTGATTGGCGGCCTCGTCTCTGATGTCACCGGCCTTCTGCGCAAGGAGATCGACCTTGCAAAGACGGAAGCGTCCGAAAAACTAGCAAAAGCGCTGAGCTGCGTCGAAGTCTTGTTAATCGGCCTTGTTCTCGCAATAGGCGCCGTTGGCGTCCTCTTGAGCGCCATGGTGAGCGGTATCGCGGCGTTGATGGTCGACCAAGGCATGACCCAGGTCGCTGCAAATGCGCTTTCTGCCTTGATTGTCGGCGTGGCGATTGCCGCTATCGCCTGGGTTTTGCTGTCCAAAGGACTGGATGCATTGCGCGGTAGCAATCTCAAGCTTGATCGGACGACCGCATCGCTTCGCCGTGATGTTGATGTCGTTAAGGAGAAAATGTGATGGACCACTCGTTAGAAAAATCGTCAGCCGACATTCAGCGAGAAATCGATGTCGATCGCCAACGGATCGAAGATCAGCTCGGCGCTATCCAGGAACGACTGTCTCCAGGGCAGTTGCTCGACGAAGTGCTTGGCTATGCGAAGAGAAGCGGTGGCGGCGAGTTTGTCAGTAATCTCGGAAACGCTGTCAAGGCCAATCCGCTCCCCGTGGCCTTGGTCGGTGTCAGCCTTGCGTGGCTCATGACCAAACAAAGTGAAACACCGGCGGCACGTTATTCCGCTGCTGCGCCCGATGACGATTATCCGCTATACCCTGCTCATGGGAGCGTACGTCTTATCGGTCCACCCGAAGAGATTGGCGGCGCCCGCTATAGTCATTTCGTTGATGATGCGGGGCAACGCTTCAAAGCTTTGACAGACGAAGCCGGGCGTCGGGCAGGTGATTTTATCGATTCAAGCGGAAAGACCTATCGCGGCTTTGCAGACGCCACCGGCAAGCAGATGACCTCTATAAGAGATGAGGCCGGCGCCATGTTGGACGCATCTGCAGGTTGGGCCTCAGAATCTTGGAAGCAGGTCAAGGATGCGGCGGGAAACGTCGCTCAAAAGGTGAGCGACGTGGCAAGCTCGGTTTCAAGTTCGTCATCATCGGCAGGATCGAAGCTCCTGGATCAGTCAAATCGTCTCAATGAGACGATCTTGATGCACCTGCGCGATCAACCCTTGGTCGGCGGCGCGTTAGCGTTTGCTGTCGGCGCGGCAATCGGTGCAGCGCTTCCCCATACCGAGAAAGAGGATGAAGTCCTCGGAGATGCAGCGGATACGGTGAGAGAAAACTTGGTCTCTCAAGCGTCTGATATTGTCGAACAAGGCAAAGGCATTGCATCGGACGCCTATGACAAGGCTGTATCCATCGTTTCCGACGTCCACGACACGGCAAAGAACCGAATCATCGAAGAGGTTGGACATCTAACGCAGGAGAAAATTACTCCACAATAAGTTGTGGTACCTCGGCTTTGCGCGGGAGACAGAGCGCAGAGCAGAGGTGCCCGGATTCACGCATAGTGCTGCTCAGGCACGGACGAGTCTCCGGCTCGAATGGCAAAGGACAATTCCTTGTCGTTCGGAATCCAGATCAAGCCCGAGCCAGCAATATAGCGATCGGTTCAGATGATGCGGTAAGAACCGCATCCGGGCAAATGCGCGATCTGCGAAGAACTCACGGATATTCCATCACCCCGGGACCGTGCGAGGCCTACACTCGCGGCAAGGGCAAACTTCCCCACCCTGTGCAGACAGTTCAGGCGGTGATTTCCCTATTTATTGCCAAGGTGAGAGACGCCTTCAGAGTTGTTTTATTCGTTTTCGTGGTACTTCCGTCACGGCGTTTGTCCAATGCGTGGTCCCGCCAAAGGCAGCACAGCTTAACGTTCCCTCCTTAAGCCCTGCGAGACAGATTGCTCATAGGAGAAATGTATTGAAGTGTCATCCATATGGAAAATATTGCGTATTTTGGGATCTCCCACTGTACGATAGCGGACAGGAACAACGTTTGTTGCCGGGCATTCCCCAACTTTAAGGGGAGACCACAGGATGTCTCATGCTGCATCGGCATCGCTCAGGATCGACGAGCAAATCGTTGCCCTCATACCGGCACTTCGCGCGTTCGCCCACCGCTTCGTTGGTTCCAACAACGATGTTGACGATCTCGTCCAGGAGGCCGTCTCCCGCGCACTCAGCCATCTTGACCACTTCAGACCGGGGACCAGCATGAAATCATGGCTGTTTACGATCATCCGTAACACCTATTGCACCGGATACAGACGTCACGTGAGGGAAAGCTGCGGTCGTCTCGATGATGCTGCGAGCTACGACCTGCCGATGTCAGCGACACAGGATTGGGCTATGCGCGCAATCGACGTCGATACTGCGCTCGCGCAGCTGAGTGCCGGGGAGAGAAAAGCCCTTCTGCTCGTGGCAGCCGGTGCTTCCTACGAGGACGCCGCATTGTCCTGTCATTGCAAGATCGGCACTATCAAAAGTCGGGTCTCGCGGGCGCGGCTTCATTTGGCTGAGATCCTGGGAGAAAGTGATCTTTGTCACGCGATTTCAATGAGCTAGGTGGTGACTGTGGAGGAGAGCAGAAGAATTTGGAAGCGGAGGATTGAGGTTTCTCGCCTTGCAAGCGCCTTGCTGCCAAAGGACGCTGAGATCATGAAAGCGAACCCTCGAGGAGACGAAGATGATCCATCGGGTAGGCTCGCTGCGTTCTTGGGATGATTCTCGAAGAGCTGGACCGAGATGTGCCCAGCTTGATGCTCTTAGGGTGAACAGGCCCTCTAATGGCTTTTGAGTTCGACCGACGACTGCCTGATTTTCTCGACAAGCCCTCCGATGCCATGTTCGACACGGGCATTATGAAACCTTTTGATTTTTAAGCCGTTGCGTGCCTATGACCAACGCTAAATTCGATCCGAAATCTGTCGACGGTACCGAACCGCAGGGCGCCGAGAAGTCGCACCAAGAGAAGGTATCAACTGAGGTCGCTCCGCCGCCAAATGCCGTCGAACCCGATCGAGAGTTGACGCCTGAGGAGGCCGAGCAAGCGCGCAAAAAGTACCTGCTAACGCGCTTCTGGATCAGCGCGCGCGGTTACTGGGGCCGCGGCGGCGACAGGCTCGCTTGGCCGTGCTCAATCGGGCTATTGACCCTGATCGGCATCAATGTCGGCTTCCAGTATGGAATCAATGTCTGGAATCGCGGGATTTTTGACGCCATAGAGCGACACGATGCCAGCACCGTCTACTTCCTGAGCGCTGTGTTCCTGCCACTCGTGCTCGGAAGCGTTGCCCTTGTCACTGTTCAAGTCTCCGTTCGTATGATGATCCAGCGCCGGTGGCGTTCCTGGCTCACGACCGCAGTGATCGGGCGCTGGCTCGCAAACGGCCGGTATTATCAGTTGAACCTCATCGGCGGCGACCACAAGAACCCCGAAGCGCGTATCTCGGAGGATTTGCGGATCGCCACCGAGTCACCCGTCGATTTCATCGCGGGTGTCATATCGGCATTTCTGTCCGCTTCGACCTTCATCGTGGTGCTCTGGACAATCGGTGGGGCTCTGACTCTGACAATAGCGGGCTCGACCGTCACTGTTCCCGGCTTCCTCGTCATCACTGCGGTACTCTACGCCGCGATCACGTCCAGCTCGATGGCGCTCATCGGCCGCCATTTCGTCCACGTCTCTGAGGTCAAAAATCAGGCGGAAGCGGAATTTCGCTACACGCTGACGCACGTGCGGGAAAATGGCGAGAGTATCGCATTGCTCGGCGGTGAAGAGGAGGAGCGTACCGACCTCGACAAGACCTTTGCCAATGTGCTCAGGCAATGGGCACTCCTTGCAGGCCAGCACATGCGCACAACGCTTGTGTCCCAGGGGTCGAGCCTGTTTGCGCCAGTGGTGCCGATTTTGCTTTGCGCTCCAAAGTTTCTCGAGGGCAGCATGACTCTTGGACAGGTAATGCAGGCTGCCTCTGCATTCGCCATCGTTCAGAGCGCGTTCGGATGGCTGGTCGACAACTACCCCCGTCTCGCCGACTGGAACGCTTGTGCACGGCGCATTGCTTCGCTGATGATGTCGCTCGACGGGCTCGAACGCGCGGAACAGAGCAACGCCTTGGGGCGCATCCAGCGCGGCGAAACCGAAGGCGATGCGATGCTGAGCCTAAACGATCTCTCGGTGTCGCTTGACGACGGCACCGCCGTGGTCAAGGAAACACAGGTCGTGATCGAACCAGGCGAACGCGTGCTCGTAGCCGGAGAATCCGGTTCGGGCAAGAGCACGCTGGTACGGGCCATCGCAGGTCTTTGGCCGTGGGGTGACGGCAGTGTCAATTTCCACGCCGACAGACGACTGTTCATGTTACCGCAACGGCCTTATATCCCTTCCGGGACGCTTCTCCGTGCTGCCGCCTATCCCCGTGCCGCCGATAGCTGGACGCTGAATGAGATCACGGCAGCCCTCGACAAGGTGGGACTCGATTATCTGAACGACAAGATCGAGGACGATGCGCCGTGGGACCAGACATTGTCGGGTGGCGAAAAACAGCGGCTCGCGTTTGCACGTCTCCTCCTACACAATCCCGATATTATCGTGCTGGATGAAGCAACGTCAGCACTTGATGAGAAGAGCCAGGACAAGATGATGGAGATGGTCATCCATGAAATGCCGACGGTCACCATCATAAGTGTAGCGCATCGAGCTGAGCTGGAAGCCTTCCATAGCCGAAAGATCACATTGGAGCGGCGCGAGGGCGGCGCAAAGCTTGTCAGTGATATTGATCTTGTCCCCCGCAAGAGAAAGCGGAATTTGCTATTGCGCGTTTTGGAGAACCGGCGCTCCCTATAGCAAAGGGAGCACGACCTCGAGTAAAGCGGCGCTTTCTCAGAATAGAAATTGTAGACCGCCTGGTCCCGTACTTGGGCGAGCCATTGATGGGTCGGAAATTTTGGCGCTGCGTGACAGGCCGGTTATCAAGGCGTATCTCGTCGCGCATGGCAAAGCGGGAGGCAGTGCGATGGATGATAGGCTAGGGACCGACAACGGCTTGATCACCTTACTCCCGGAGACCGAGCAGCGATCTTTTATGAGACGCTTGCAAAGGGTCCATTTGCCTCGAGGTTTGCAGATCGCCCAAGCAGGCAAGCCCCTAGAGTCAGTCTACTTTCTGTCTTCGGGAATTGGTTCCGTTCTGGCCGTCTCAGAGACCGGCCTGAAAGCCGAAGCCGGTATGTTTGGGCGAGAAGGTTTTGCCCCAACTGCGTCGTCGGTTGGTGCAAACACCAACCCCTACGATATCGTGATGCAGGTTGAAGGATATGCGCACCGCCTTCCTGTCGTCGCCTTTCAGGACATCGTTGCCACAAGCACGGCGTTCAGCAATTTGCTGTCTCGCTACGTTTATGTTTTCGCCGCGCAAGTAGCGTACACCGCGCTCGCAAATGCTGCGTTCAAAATTGATCAGCGCCTGGCACGATGGGTCTTAATGTGTCACGACCGTCTGGACACGGACAATATGCCGATCACGCACGAGTTTATTTCCTTGATGCTGGCGGTGCGACGGCCAAGCGTGACGACGGCCCTGCATATCCTGGAGGGCGAGGGTCTCATTCGGTCTGAACGCGGACGCGTCGTCGTTAAGGACCGACCAGGTCTGGAGCAATATTCCGCTGGATCTTACGGTCAGCCAGAGCACGAGTATTTGGTGTTGCTGCAAGGCGCCGCGGATAGCGATGAAAAGCAGTGACTGCAAGGCTTGGTTACCCTTGAACCTGCAACACCATTTCGGCCAACTGTGTCAACCGCCGCAGTGTATGCCCTCGCTACGCCTCAACAAAGGAGGGTTTTCGCGGAGTGGCGAATTCCATACGGATCATTGCGACGTTTGACCGATAGGTGGTCAGAGAGGGCTTCGGTTCCATGATTCCCTCGGGTGGCGACAGGTTTGTGCTATCGTCTGATCGTCCCGTTTCAAAAATTTGATGCCATCGGCGGAACACTTCCTCACGATCGTGGTTGGCTTTGCAGGGATCAATCATGATCTCGATCGACGGAGGAGTATATCATGCCATCGACTAGCGGAACGCAGGGCAGCAAAAGCGGCTCTAAGTCGGAAGGAAGCAAAAGCGCTTCGGGCAAGGAAAGCGCGAGCTCGACCGGCAAGCAGGGTGGATCACACGAGCAGCATGTCAAAGCTGGCCAACAGAGCCATAAGAACTCCAAGTGAGCAATGAAAAGTGAAAGAGCCCCTTGATGGGCTCTTTCTACCCTCTGGGTTGGCGTGGCGCTACTTCAAGATAGTTGCGGGAAAGGCAAGCTAACCGATCGAACGATGGCGCCACGAAAACCGGTTTACCGGGGAAGCTGACGTGAAAGAATCCTCGTGGACCAACCTCTTTTCCTGCGTGTTTTGCGATCTGCATTCATTCTGGCAAGCTCGCTCCGGGGGCCGAAGGCCACCTGTAAAAACATCGGCCTACCCACGTTTCGAGCATCAAGATCAAGCCTTACCAGTGAGGCGAAGGCGGGCCGTCATTCCTAATAGCTGTCTCGCCGGCGTATATGAGATGATGCTAAATAATTTTATGGACCTACGCGGAACATCCTGAACATGGCGCCGTTCCTTAGGGGATGCGAAGAGCGCTTGACAAAGCCCGAAGGGATTTCAGGCGTCATCGGAGCGACTCGCTCAATTTATGATCGTTGGAATGAACCTACCGGCATCCGCAAGGTCGCCGAGCCAGATTTTTGTGGCGTTGCAATAGGCGCGCACGCAAACATCAACAGCATCGTTCCAATGACGCGGGTGGAGGAGAGTGTTGTGATCGACATGTCCCGGTCAGCGGATTTGCAGGCTGAGATTGTTAGCCTCATTCCGGCTCTTCGCGCTTTCGCCAGGACCTTCCACAGGAATTCTGTTGATGCCGATGACTTGGTTCAGGAAACCCTGACAAAGGCGCTCGCCAACCTCGGGCAATTCGATCCTGGAACACGGATGAAATCCTGGCTGTTTACCATCATGCGCAATACGTTCTGCACGAAGTTCCGCATTGCCAAACGCGAGGCGCCCGGCAGCAAGAAATGCGTATCCGGGTCCGGCGTGGAATTGCCGTCCCAGGAATGGACAATCCGAGCAAGAGAATTGGAACGGGCGTGCAGCCTGCTGCCCGAGCCCTATCGAGCCGTACTGGAATATGTGGTGATCGAGGGTCGCTCTTACGACGATGCGGCGGATAAATTCGGCTGTGCAATCGGCACGGTGAAGAGTCGCATCAACCGAGCCCGCCAGCAGCTTGCCGCTCAACTCGACAAGGATATCGGCTAACATCGCCCAATGCGTCGCAGCTCCAAAACAACTTCAGACATCCCACTTTGGGCTGCCAAATAGTGCCTTGGCGATATACTCGATTTCGGCTGCTTTTTCACAGAGAACAAAACCGGTAAATCCGACTGGAACGACGGGCATACCGTGGCCTATCGCGAACAAATACGGCAGGTTCAGCCTCTCCAGCGTTTCCACAACTGGAAGCACAAGGTCCGCGCCGAGATGCAGGTCCAGAATCGCCGCATCGACGGTTTCGCTCTCGATTAGCTCAAGAGCGTTCCCGACATCACGGATGGGGCCAATCAGAATAGCGCCCAGTTCCCGCAATTTTTGGCGCGTCTCGTCCGCGAGGAAATCCTCGTCCTCAACGATCAAAAGCCGCTTGTCCGAAAACATCGGGCTATATGTGATCGTCGAATCGTTCATCTACCGCTCCAGATTAACTTGACCATTTATAGATGGGCCTCGTGCGAGCTGAAAGTGAATCTACAAGGCGGGCCTAAATCAGCACCATTCTGTCGCAATTCACCCCGGAAGCCGATGAAGACGGATTTTCGCCCGGAATTCCAGCTTCACATCGCAGTGCCCACGCCCACACCCGCAGGCAAATGGTTGTTCCGCCAATATCGGCGAGAGCATGGCGATCGTCCTGAATGACAATAACTCCTCTATCATGCGAGCGCTTTGGAGGTGCGGAAAAACCTCGAAATCCGGGAACAATTGCCGGTATGTCCGATGGCCTTCGAAGAGGCACATTCCATCCGCGGGCTAAGGAAAGATGCCTTGCTGCGTTTCGCATCAGGCGACAGTCGAGGCTGCGCAAGAGGCCTTGTCCTGGCCTCGCTTGATGCGCAGCTATACCGATGACGGACATTTGCGCCCACAACCGAAGCGGACGTCGGCGAACCGCCCGAAAACTTACCCTTTCTCGACCTCTCGATCGCGTCAAGGTCGATGTGCTCGTCCACGTACGCTGGATCCGCTGGAGCAACGGTCTTCGGCAGGACCGTTGCATATCGCGCTGTTTGTGACTGTCAGTGATCTAGCTGAGGTCGGAAGCGCCGTTATTGTCGACGCGCTCAGTCCACGCGCACACGCGACAAGAATGTTCTCGATTGTTTTTCCCATACGGGGCGCAAACCAGCCACGGCGCCGAGAGACGCCGGGCTTTGCATCTTGCTCGAGAGGTATGAACGGAGAGCCGGCCTCACTCTCCAATAGTCGATCAGTCAAGTACCTTGATCACTTTGCGTGAAGAAGGCTCAATGATAACGCGCTCGTGGTTGACCACAGCGTAGGCGTATTTCGGATTTTCCGGAATCGTTCGTATCACGACGGCATCCGGCAATGGCTGGCCGACTACGACTTTTTCCTTCACGACAACCGCATCATCGGGCAAAGGCTGTTCACGCACGTAGGTGACAACCTTCTGCGGCGGCGGATCGATAGCAGTGCCAACGATAGCGCCCGCAACACCGCCGACTGCGGCCCCTACCGGACCACCCACGACGGCACCCGTCACCGCCCCGCCTGCGGCGCCGGTAACGGTAGAAGACTGTGCAAAAGCGTACCCGCTCGTCAAGGCAAGAGAGAGGGCAGCTATGCTAAGTGCTTTCGTTTTCATCAGATTCTCCTTTGTGTTTCCTATTCCTCCGCATGAAACGGAGCTAGGGTAGAACAACTGAGAACCATGTCTGTTCCGGTTGTGAGGCTTCAGTCTGGGGTGGGTAGGACCTTGGTCTGGCCTGGCGCGGACTAAGGTCCCACACCGTTCGACAGGCTATCGAAGCTTGTGTGCGGCAGGTCGCCGGTATGCTCATCATCGACCCATCAGCCCTCGAAAAAGGGCTTTTTGGCTCAACCCTTGGTAAGTTGATTCACCAGCGGTCGGTCACATGACGTTCGGCCAGATGACGTGTTTTTTGCTTCCTTGGCAAACGATCTGGCCTGTTCGGCAAGCCGACGTTGCCGAGAATAAAACGCCCCTACGAATGCCGGCGAGGCTTAAAAAGTGTGCGGCACGTTTTGGAAGTGCGAGCAAGCGTCAGGAAGTGGCTGTCGCCCGCCCAGTGCACCAGCCAGAGCTGCGACGGCCTGCGTGCAAGGAGAAACGGCGCCTGCCGCATTCAACACATCGGCTGGTGATCGCTCAGTTCAAAGAAGCGCTTGGCTTCTCCGTAGCTATCGGTTTCCATTCCCGCCGCCCGTAGGACCGGATCGGCAAATGCAACGGAAATCGGCGGGTCGTCGCCTCGCATGGCTGCCTGCTCCGCTGCGGGCTGATATTCGGTTTCGTAAAGCGTGTTGAGAAACGGTCGGGCACTGCATTCCACAACGTCCGCCCATCGATCAAGCCGCTTAGACCGTGATCGTTCCAGGCGAGCGTTTGTCGGCCTGATCTTTGCGACGGTTTTCAACTGCTCGAGGGTATGCTGTTCCATTTCCGCCTCCTATCTTGGGGAAAATAGATGGTCCGCTTCTTTCTGTGAGCGGCATCAGCTAAGCAGGGAAAACGAACTGAGGCTTCTCCAGCTCTTTGGTCCGTTCGCGACGGCCGCGGAACTAAGGTACAACGTATGAGAGCACCGACCGAAGTGGCGGTAGTTGGGAAACGTTTTGAAGCAGCTGTTTGCTTCAGGCTCTGGGGTAGTCACGGCGATCGCGTCCGCTGATCGGGAGCATTTCAAAGTTAATGGGCGCACAATGGCGCCCTTTGGGCTCCGCTGGCGGTGTCAGCGATTCTCTTATCAAGACCCGCTATTGTGCGCAGTTCGGCGGTCCGCTGTTACGTTGAAAACGGCACCGCCGGCCGTTTGGATCCTTCCAGCCGATCGAAACCATGTTCCTTCTGAAACTGGAACAGCGCGGACTGGGAGCCAGCGAGCCATGATGGAATCGCCGCCTCAGCCGCAGGCGGCGTAACCGCTTCTCATGATCCAGCCCAATTCGTGTTACGGACTTATCGCTTGATGAGGTACGCGCGCAAACCGCGAGCCAGGGCCGATTCACGGTCCCTGTAAGACTGCGCTCAACTGCCTTCCTCTCCTGATCGAGCCTTAATCTCAGCGCCAAACGACCGCCGAGATGACCCGTCAGGCCTCCAGGTTGTCAGCTGACATCTTGCCGGACTTGCGATCCTTCACCAGTTCGTAAGTGATCTTCTGACCATCGGTCAAACCGCGCATGCCGGCACGTTCCACTGCCGAGATATGAACGAATACATCCGCGCTGCCGTCATCCGGCTGAATGAAGCCGAAACCCTTCGTCGCATTGAACCATTTTACAGTGCCAGTCGCCATTGTCGGCTTTCTCCCAGTCTGATGTCCGGCAGCGGCGCGCTGACGAAACGCTGTAACAATATAGGACGCAGACAAAAAATGACCATCGCCGAGAAGCGTGGTTGCAAATTTTCCACTGCAGATCGAGGTCGGAATATGAATGACGACCGGCCTGCATATCCATGACTCGATAAATATAATTCCTTCATCATCTCTTGCTTGCCACAAGAGGGTGACCTTGCCACCGATCGGCGAATCAATAGGACGGTGTATCGAGACTGATGATTTCTCCTCTCGCCCAGCCCTCGGCCAAACCCATCAGAATGTCCATCTCCTTCTTCAGGGTGACGGTTCGGATCACTTGGGTCACATGCTCGCTGTCGCCGTGAACGTAGTAGAATTCTCCCACTTCCATCCCCGTCGCTTTCCGCGTTTTCTCGAGCGACGACTTCAAGTCTGCCAGCTCATCTTTTATAGCGAAATAGCGCCGCATAACGGCAATCAAACGCAGATCGTTCTCTCCGGCATCCATATTAGCGTCTTCCGATTTGTGCGGAACCTCGAAGAACCAGATTTTCGTCGCGCTGTCACTACTCCGGCCGTGCTCGAAGGTAATCATGCTGACTCCGAAAAGGAGGCGCTTGCACTCACGGATCGGCGTACTGCGTTCCGGAACATTCAGCCTCTCGCGACGGTTTGCCTGCATCTGAAAAGGAGGCTGCGGACATGGAAGACACAAGCTCTCTGAAATTGGCGAAGAAATATCTTAGCCTGGGCGGCACCCGGAAATTGAAAATCGACGACAACATCACTGATACCCGAAAATGGGAGAGCGAGCCGCAGGAGGCGGCAAAGTTCTGGAAAGAAAACATCGAGAGCCTGAATGACGACGAGAGGAAACAGGTCGAGAACTTCCTACCGTCTATAAATGACAGATGATCCCGGAATGGGATTTCGGAGATAAATCGTCAGAAGGCCATTGCCTTGTTCACCCATGGGCGGCGCGTTTCGGGCTCTCTGAGTACCCGGAACAAGCCATAGCTATGAGGCATTTTCTACCCCATTTCGAAAAAAAAGGCCCCGCTGGAGCGGGCTAACGAGAGTGCGGAATTTGGGCCTTGGCTTAAAAAGCCCGCGTTAAAAGCGAGCAAATCACTAGTTTGTTCCCAATTGTTGCGCCCGTGTTGCTGGTAGTTTCGGGAACATTCGCCTTCTTCCGCTGTTCTGTAGCTCAAATATGGGGCGCAAATGGCCGAGGTTATCAAAGTCAATTTCAAACTTATCTGGAAAGTGCCGGTTTACGTCCGAGTTGGGAGCGGCTTTCGCGAGGAAGTAAGCGGCCCGGACGCTGCGCTCGAGTGCCTTAATCATCGGTGGCCCGAACGTGAGAGCTCTTGGTTTTGCACGGCCAAACGGTGCTGCCTTCTTGCTTTGCGCGACGAAGCGAGTGTCGATGTTGCGCGGCAAGCCTTCGTTGATGCCGCCGCCCATGCAAAGATGCTGGCATAAAGTCAGGTCAACCAGTTCGGCGGCAACAGCCCCACGGCGCGCCAACGTTTTCGTGCAGGACAAAAGGCAAGCGCTGTTTAGCCGCGGATAACGTCCAAGAAAGCGGAGTGCACCGCAAATTGGCACGAGGGATGCCGCTTGGCATGGTCTCACTGACGGACGGCGTCCGGCACGACATAGCTTCGCGTTACAAGCCGAACGAGACGGTGGCCGGTCACCCAGCCACCGTGATCTACCCAAACAAGCGATAGGTTGTTCCGCTCGACTCCATGGCTACTATTGAACCACGAAGCGTCCGGATTTTCACAAGTGGTGGCCACGGGTGGGCGCATCATTTTCTTTCGAACGCTGAGGCCGCGCTCGAATTGGCGGCACTGCGACACACGTCTTAAAGGTTACGCGAAAAGAAGCAGGATCATGCAGCTGTCTATGAGATTGAGTAAAAAAATGTCGCTTCACCTTTTCCTGTCTAGCGTGGCGGGACAGTGAGCATCGGCAAACAAAACGCCCGCCGCGTCCGGGAGAGGAAGCGCAACGGGCGTTAGCTGCAGTCTCGCGGGATGGACGTGACCCGCGAATATGAACGACCGGGGCGGGCTTTATGTTCCTTTCTGTCTGCCGGCGAGAAAGCGACTGCCGCTGGCCACAATCAAGCAGTGTTTGCAATCAAAAGCGCGGTGCGGAAAGTGTGCTAGCTTAAGTCAACCCGGCTCGAGGGCTCTCTAGGCCCTTGCTCCGTTCGATGGCCGTCAAAACAAAGCCCGCCGCAACCAAAGTTGGAAACGTCGCGACGGGCCGTACCGCAGCACCTGCCACACTGCGTACCGTCGGGAACCGACGGCACGCACCAAACAAAATTCGCAAGCGCTTGTTCCCGGTGCGCCGGTCATTTAATTTTATCTGTCGCGACGGGTTGCCATTGTCCCCGGCTCTGGCCGAGCACCCTTCTGCGATTGCGACTGTGATCGCATTTGCTCGACCTCAGGAACTCGAACGCCACCTCCACCGACGACGCGGTAGCTGGTGTGGGAAATGTCCTCAGTGTCCATGCGGATCAAGTGTTGCCATTCCCGGAAGACGACCTCCTCGAGTTTGGTAGCCCAACGTGATGACCTTTAGGTGGTTGTCAGACGAGGGGGCTCGCGCGGCCTTCCGCCTCGCAAGTATTGAGTTCGTCCGCAAGGTCCTCGGCGTCCTGCTTTCCAAGCCGGACAAATTCCCTGCCGTTCGACGCTGCCGGCAGGTGCGTCATGGTGTCGATCACCTGCCATGTATCGTCAACATCGACCGCCACTTCGTATCGCTTTTCGTCCTTACCTGACTTGTCGTCCTGCCGATGTGCCGGGGGATCCCCTTTGCGCTCAGAGCACATGAGAAACAACCACTGCGCGTTCCGCCACCCCGATTGCAAGCGACCACGGGACTGCTTTCGCCCGTTGTTTGGTTCGAATTCTGCTGGTGAGATTCCACGGCCGCCCCAATTCGTTAGGCTGCCGCGCATCCAGATTTCCTGTCATGATTGCCTCCTGACCTTTCATTGAAAACGTTCCGGCAGGATGCCTGTTCCAACGTGGAAGCCCGAGCCCTTGGATCGTGTTCGAACTGGACGTTGCGAAAGTGCGTCGGCCGCATGCGATTGACACAACGGCGCACGCTGTCTTTGAGCTGCGTATCGCCACCCGAAAGCGAGGCAGCGACGCGACAGTCGCTGTCTCTGCCTGCTTCAATTACAGCTCGAGGAGGCGGCTGGATTGGCGGCTCGGCCCTGCTTCATGGTGGTGGTATTTTTCGATGTCGAGTCGGCGTTGCAGTCACTTGCTTTGCCAGCATCGTTCGATGCTCCGCTGCTTCCCGATGCGCCAGCGCCGCTATCGGAGGCCGCTCCGGCGCCATTACTCTTGGCGCCAGCGGCGTCGTTGTTGGAGCCCGAATCGCTCGCCGAGCCCGAGCTGCTACTGTTGTTGCCGGATTGCTGTGCGACAGCCACAGTTGCGAGCCCCAGCGACAGCGAAAGCACTGAGACCGAGAGGATTTTCAGGAACATTGTCTTCTCCTAGGTATGATTAACGGCAACCCAACCTCAAAGCTGCGCAGAGGTTCCCGTCCTGATTAGGACTTCGGCAGAAACGGCACGCTTTCGGCTCGCATTCGTTGGCGATGTGTATTCGGACGATTGGGTGGTAATGTTCCTCGACCATCTCGCCACTGTCGTCGACATCGGCACCATGCCCATCGATCCGACGTTGGGCGGGATTTTAGTCACTTCGGCCGTTTTCACAGAAACAGTGCAAGGATAAACGCAGAATCGAATCCCGTCCGCCTCGGCTGAAGGCCACGCTCACGGTTGCGAGCATCAAGAGACGTCCGCGGGTGGAACAAACGACCTTCATGCGGGTTGGTTCAGTCTGACCAACACGGAGGAACACGAAATGGATCACACCAATCACGTTCGACTGGGCCCTGCCGAGCTCACTCCTGCGATCCTAGAGGGTGCAACAGTCTATGACACTGATGACCACGAAGTTGGAAGCGTAGACCATGTTCACGGCACAGGTGGCGGTAGTACCGCGGTCATCGATGTCGGCGGTTTCCTCGGCATCGGAGCAAAGCCAGTAGCCGTTCCCCTGACCGATCTCGACTTTATGCGAGACGAGGACGGTAATGTCCACGCGCTCACCACCTGGACGAAAGATCAGCTCAAGCAAATGCCCGAGCATCACGACTAAATCTCTTCGCCCGGCCGTAGTGCCGGGCTTTTTTCTGACAACAGAGTTACCCTAACAGTTTGAGGCCGCCTCGCCACTGCGTACGGCCAACGGTAGGTCTGGCCAACAAATCGGCAGGCGCCAAATCAAAACCCGCAGCTGCGGTTGGGACGCAAGCAGAGTCGATGGCAATCGCGAGCCATCACAAGTCCGAACTGCGACCTGAGTAGCCGATTTGGTGTATGCCTGGCAGCATGGACATTGTCAGGAAATATGATCGGCTCCTGGATCAAGAATACCGGAATATTGTTTCCCCTCAGATCCCAGATTCCCGTGGCGTGCAGAGCCTGAAAGACCGCGAACATCGCGCCCAAGGTCGTCTCAGCCTCCTGGCCCGCTCACGGATAGAAATTGGCCAAATCGCGAAATCGACTGCTGTCGCGGATTCCCATAGCGTATATAGAGAGCATTACTGTGGATAGGTCCTGAGCCTTGTAGCTATTTTGACGTATTCCACGGCGCAGACATGCGCTTTTAAAGATTTCTCGGAGTTTCGAAATGGAAATAGGAAGATTTATTTCTTTTGCGGGTAAGCTAAACATGGCTTGCCCTTTCGTACATCAGGGCGAGAGCGCTTGTGTCTCTCGGTCGCAGCCGCCCGTTCGGTTGGGCAACGATAAGTTACCCTACGCCCTTGGATGAGTACTGACAAACTAATTCCAATGAGATGGAGATATCGGACGCATTGAACGAAGGCGCCTATCTTCCCGGCGGTTTGTCGCTGCTTCTGACTTTTTGGGCGTCTAGTTGTCCGTGTTCAAACGACTTGGCGCCGGAGCTGCCTTCGGGATAGGGGTTGCCATCTTCCGGGTTCTTCTGTTGGCCGGCTTTCGCGCCACGCTCATATGCGCCAGCATCGCGTTTTTCAGCTTGCTTTACATCCGTTGCGCTCACTACCGGCGGTTTGTCATCCGTTGCCATGGGGCAGTTCTCCTCTATTGCTGGTGGACCTTCTCTACTGCTGAGGAGGTGCCGTCGTAGGCTGCGTTGCCGGTGGCTGTGTCGTGGTGGACTGAGCGGCCGACGGAACTCTAGAATCCCTCGGACTTCGCGAAGGCGAGTTTGCGTAAGGCCAAAAGTTCCACGCCAGCACAGCGACGACGGCAACGACTGGGATAGCAATCTGCGGTCTCCAAGAATTACGCCGTACATGTGGTGTAGTTCTCAGATCCAACGCTGGTTTATTCAAATAATTGTTCATTGATTTTTCTCCGCATTAGCAAACACCTCGCTGTAGCAAAGGTTCCAGTGGCGAAAATATTAGGCAATACGTATGACCATCTTGGTGAAGATCCCAGTATGCTGCCGTCGAATCGTGTCACAGTAGAGCAGGGCGAAACGACGGCAGATCTCGCATTTGAGGTTGAACTCCGTCACGGGGTGGAGTGCGTCGCCTGCGAACGTCGTAGTCGGCAAATCGGCCAGCTAATCAAGAAATACGGGATCGGGCCGGCCTGACTTCGGTGTATCAAACGCTCAACTGACCCGCTTTGACGATATTCGGTTTGGTTAACATGGTGCTTTCTCACCTCGAGACGGCTACCGGCCCAGAAACAAGTTTGCTCAAGAGCAAATAATCTTGCGCAATAAGGCAACTTTACATACGTCCCATCAAAGGAAAATAAGAAGGCAAATCAGTAACATAGGATTTGAACGCGTGGACGCCGAGCAATGAAAATCGAATGTTGATGCGGATCTAGACACTGACGTCTACTTGTTAATGTTTTTTGGTTGCCCACCTAGGAGGTGTGGTTGCTGAGCGCTCGAAGTCTTTTGTTGCTCGCAGTCGCTGCAGTTACTTTCGGCTTTTGACCACGGATGTACTGGCACTGGCATCGGAAGTGACGGGAGGAAGGTCGGTGCGGTTTCGCCCCGGCCTTTTTTGTTTCCGCCATTTAGGAGCCAATATGACATCGGATGTAATTAAAGACGGGACTAAGCGATTTTCGGCTGCTGAAAAGATGGTGAATTCGGATAAAGCCGCTCGAGAAATCATCGCCAAAGAAAAAGCGCAACGAGAAGCGAAAAGCGATCGGCTACGGCGCGCCCGCTTAGCGCAGGAAGCTGAAAGGGCGACGCCCATGCAAAAGGCGCGTAAACTTGGCAGACGCGCACGCCAACTTTAATTGGTTAACGCGTTGAGGTTCTTCAGTGCTTTCTCCTTGGGAAGCCCCAGATAGCCGCGAGGCAAAGCTTGTCGTCCGGAAACGTATTATCACCGGCGATACTTTGCGATTCTAGCTCCTCAAGGGACCTATTCACTTGATGAACTCCCAAATCGGCAATGGCGCAACACCTCCGATCATGCCGGCGATATAGCTCGGGATCAGTAACCCAAAGGCCCATTGCCAGAGGAGGCCAACGAGATAGCTCGCGGCAAGTATTGCGATTATGGTGATGATTGGGCACTGCCAGACGGGTAGTTTCGTCTCCGTGGGTCCAACCATCCCTATTTGGCGCGTTCCATGTCGCGTCGCAGGGTCGACTAGTCAATCGATCATAAGTCGACGAGATAGAATGTCCTCAACCCCATGGCCATAGCATGGCGCGACAGTCATGATCGGTTTGTGGAAGAACGCGCGATTGGCCAAGTCACCAGTCCGACTGCAAAGAGCGGCAGCCGAAACCGAGCCGGTTGGAGCGCAAGTCTACGAATATCATAAAGCCATTCCCAGAGATCGGCGGAAGGGGGCCGCCGATCGGATGCTTGATGTTGGCGCGGCAACACCCGTCGACGTGAATAGTCTTGAGGGCCGGAACAAAACCAGCGGTTGATCAGTTTCAGCGGGATGGCAAAGTATTTTTTTCATATCCGTAGTGGCAACACTTACAGCCCCGACGATCAAGGGGTCGATTTTCCCACGATTGAGGCGGCCAAAAGGGAAGCAATTACGGCGGCCCGGGAAATGATTGCGGATATGGTGATCGAGGGCGACCCTCTGGATGGGATGCGGTTTGAGGTCACAGACGAAAGCGGCAATATTGTCCTGCTACTACCTTTTAGATTTGTGCTTGATTGATCGGTGAAACCTCATGCGTTGGCGCCCGCCGCCCGGCGATGAGTGCGGGCGGCGGGCATGACGTGGCCTCTTTGCAAGGCGAACGCCACGGTGACCGACCAACCAGCCACCAATGATTTAACCAAGCAAGCGAAATGTTGTTCCGACTCGACTGCATAAGCCTGGTCTACTGGAGCGGAGCGCATGAAAAAGATGCTCATAGGAGAACTCGCCCACTGCTGCGCGAGAGAGTTTCGGACACGTCCGCGCCAATCGCGCGATCCGGGCCAGCTACGACTCAGGGCAGGCCGCCGAAGGGCCGGAATTGGTCTATGAAATCAACTGGGATGGCTATGGCTTGGCTATCCATATCGAACCACAGAGCGTTCGCATTCTGACAGGTGGTGGCCACGCTTGGAGCCATCGCTGTCTTCGATTGCCGAGGCCGCTCGCGAAATTGGCGCTACTGCGGTCCTCGGCCAGCTTCGTTGCGACGGCGCACAGGACGACTGCTGCTTAAAGAGCCGCGGCTTGCGCGATGCTTTGTGGCTAGCGCCAATATCGAGGGCTTTCGACCGACGACCGGCCCAATAAGAAGCCAATGCAGAAGCCGAGTGCGCCCACAGTGAGCGCCATCCCGGTAGCGGTATACGGATGATCCGATGCGCCCAACACTACCGCGTTTGCCTCCCGTGTCACTGCGTCGGCGGCGGATTTCGTTGCCTTTTGAACGCCTGTTTGTAGTCTCGTGGCGACGCCGGTGTCGACGTCTAGTTCGTCTTTGGCCATGGTGATTTATCCTTGCTTAGAGAGGGGGAAACTATCAGCAAGCAGGGAAGGTTCCGACGAATAGCGTTAGGCGCGAAATGCCGCCTTTATTGTGCCGGCAACCGGGCGGCCGCAGTGGTTAGGCCCACCACGACGACGGGCCGAGTTTTCCCGACCACACCCGTCTGACAGGATTGCGCAATAGCTGTCACGCCTGCGTGCCACGAGTCGAATTCAGGGGCGAAAACGACGAGATAATCGCATCTTGAAGACGTAGGTTGTGCTACGTTCGCCACCACGTCCCACGAAAGGAAACGGATTGTCGCCGTAGGCTGCCAGAAAGCTGTCGATGTGGTGGCCGCTGAATACTACTGCTACAGAGCCCGAAGGTTTTCTGCGGCCGTCTTGCCAGACCGCCGGTCCTTTGTTGGCTCGTAACCGACCTTCTGCCCGTCCTTGAGGCCTTGCAGGCCCGACCGCTCGACCGCAGAAATATGCACGAAAACATCCGGCGTACCGTCGTCCGGCTGAATGAACCCATAACCCTTTTCAGAGTTGAACCACTTAACAGTGCCAGTTGCCACTTGAAGTCCTCGCTTCATTCCCCCCGGATCGCCAAATAGGGCGCGAAAGCGCACTTCACAAGACCGCTGCCGCGACCAACGGAATGATGAGGGACCCGGTAACGCACCAATATGGCGCAACGGCGGGGAAGCGCGAACCGGAACGAACGGTTACCTTCGGTGTTTTAGTCAAGAGGAGTACGACCACGGGAACCAACGACACAAATCCCCGAGCAGCGTCGCCCGAAAGACGTTGGCACGATAGCGGAAAAGCCCGAGCCCGCCGACAAGGAATCGCTTGCTCCTCCCACCATTCAAAGGCCGGGAGCCAAGGATGAAAGCGAGCGCCCGATCGTCAATCCGGTGACGGGCGGCGCTTTTTAAAGCCGCCGCCGCGGCTCCGCCCAATTCGATACATCCTGGAAGGGTCGGATCCGCGGAATACAATGCCGGAAAGCCACCGGCGACGAGGACGTCGTCGTCATCGCTCACTACATGGCGTCCCCTCGTGAGCTTCATCGCGTTCGATGGCGGCTATCCTGTCGGACCCGTGTGATGCGAGCTCCCCTAATGCAGTATCCGCGCACCGTTCGGCTGCCATACGGCGAAATGTTTGGAAGTTATTTTGATCGACCTAGATTTCTCCGTGACGGAGGCATCCATGAACAAGCAGCAGGACTCTGAATACAGACTGACGTCGGAAGCAGTCCAGACATGGTATCGCTTCTACGAGGTGTTGCCTGACGATCGGGCATCGCGCGTTCTCCGCGCCGCGGCGGTCGATCTTTACCAGCATGGATACCGAACTGCTGACGAAATCGCGACTATGCTCATCGGAACCTATGTCGGTATCTGGTCGACCAAGGTGAACGCCGTGACCTCGCAGTCGGTACACTAGCGCTTTGTTCCTGCCGAGCCGGACCGGCATGCGGGACGAACTTGGCCCCGCTGGACCACCGGGGTGCGCGTGGGCCAAGAACCGCTTGTCTAGCTGGCGCGGCAAGGGCGCCGCGCCTTGCCACCTATTCTTCGACCGGTGTCGAGGTCTTGCCAAGCTTTACGGACGGCTCTCGTCCCCAGACGCGCAGCTTGCCAAGCTCGGCCACGAAGGCGGCAAGCCCTTCGTCTCCAGGCAGCGCCCGAACCCCCTCGTCTAGAGCGTCGGCGATCCCTGCTTTTTCAAGCAGCGGGAGCGCCGACTGATCGTAGCCGATGAACTTGCAGTGTTGGAAAGCGTCGGCGACGAAGTCGCGCGCCGCTGCCTCGCTCACCACGTCGTCCATGGCGGCGGACGACGTGAGCAGAGCCACAGCATCAAAGAGGACAGACGGCCCGCCATCGATCATGTGGTGGGCCTCTATCCATGTCCCGTCGGAGGCCGTAACACCAGCCACCTTCGGCGCGATCAGCTCATAGATGGCTTTTTCACTTGTTATCGCTGTCGTCAGGCTATTCAGCAGCTTCGCGTCGACGCCATCGGTCACGAGAATGCCGAGTTTCCGTCCTTCGAAGCGTTTCGGCCCACGCTCGACGATGCTGAGGGCCGGCGATGCTCCGAGATCCTGGCGGGTCGGCATCGCTGCATCGGCCGGCTCCGGCATGGTTTGGAAGCCGAGCTTCTGGGCGACGGTGGACGCAAGCGTCTCGTCAATATTCATAAGATGAGAGACCATCCGTTCGCGGACTGCCGGCGTCTGAACCTTGGCGAGTTCGAACGTCAACGCAGCTACGATATGGCGCTGCTCCGGCGGGGTTTGGCTGATGTAGAACTGCCGGGCCTGACTATAGTGATCAGCAAAGCTTTCCGGGCGCAGCCGCGCCTTCGTACCCTGCTCTTCAGCAGGGAAGTGGCGATAACCTTTGACCGGCGACTCCCGAGGACCTTCGCCGAAGGAATTCGGCTGATAGTTGACACGGCCAGCCGGATTGCGCATGGCCATGTGACCATCCTGCTGGAAATGCGCGAAGGGGCACTTCGGCGCGTTTATCGGCAGGTGCGTGAAGTTCGGCCCGCCAAGCCGCTTCAACTGCGTATCGAGGTATGAGAAGTTGCGGCCCTGCAGCAGCGGATCGTTGCTGAAGTCGATCCCTGGTGGGACGTTCTGGGTCATGAACGCGACCTGCTCGGTTTCCGCGAAAAAATTGTCGGGCATGCGATCGAGCACCAAGCGTCCAATCGGCTGAGGCGGTAGTATTTCTTCAGGAATGATTTTTGTCGGGTCGAGGACATCAAAGTCGAAGTTGTCAGCAAAGTCCTGGTCGAAGAGCTGGACCTGCAACTCCCATTCCGGGAAGTTGCCGGACTGAATCGACTGCCAGAGATCCCGGCGATGGAAGTCCGGATCGGCGCCGTTGATCTTGACCGCCTCGTTCCAGGCGACCGACTGGAGACCCAGCTTGGGCTTCCAGTGAAACTTCACGAAGGTGGAGTCGTCCTTGGCATTCACGAACCGGAAGGTGTGCACGCCGAAACCCTCCATGAAACGGAAGGATCGTGGGATGGTTCGATCTGACATGATCCACATGACCATGTTCATGCTTTCCGGCGTCAGGCTGATGAAGTCCCAGAAATTGTCATGCGCCGTCTGTGCCTGTGGAAACGCCTTATCGGGCTCCTGCTTGGCGGCATGGATTAAGTCTGGGAATTTAATGGCGTCCTGAATGAAGAACACCGGAATATTGTTTCCCACGAGATCCCAGTTGCCCTCCTGGGTGTAGAGCTTCACCGCAAAGCCCCTGACATCTCGGGCGAGATCCGCAGATCCTTTGTTACCGGCCACAGTCGAAAAGCGGACAAAGGCGGGGGTCTTCTCACCCGGCCGCTGGAAGAGATCCGCCTTGGTGTAGGCAGCGAGCGATTCATAGGTTTCAAAGAACCCGTGGGCGCCGTACCCCCGTGCATGGACGACACGCTCGGGAATCCTCTCATGGTCGAAGTGGAAGATCTTCTCACGGAAATGGAAGTCGTCGACAACGAGGGGACCGCGCGCACCAATCCGAAGCGAGTTCTGGTCATCGGCAACTGGGCCGCCTTGGGCGGTTGTTAGGATTGGCCGCCCGTCTTCCGCGAACTGATGGAGCTCGCCGCCTTCGCCGCGGTGGAGTTTTTGATCGTGGATGGTGACGGTGTCGGACTGTGTTAATCTAGGTTTTCTGACCATTGTCTTGCTTCCCCTTGGGATGTCGTAATCGGTCGAAATGGGAAAAGGCCACCCCAAGGGAGGGCCTTCTTGGGTGGCTACCTCTACTTAAGCGGCCTTTTTACCCTTGGGATTGGCTGACACCTGCGCGAGTTGGGTCAGCTTCTTGTCGGTGGCTTCCTCTTCCGCAAGGGTTGCTTGAAGAAGCGGCACCGCAACCTTGAGGCCGAGCTGTTTGGCCCAGGCGATCAGGGTGCCATAACGCGCAATCTCATAGTGCTCGACCGCCTGAGCAGCCGAAATCAAGCCCGCATCGAGCGCGACCGAGCCCTTGTATTCCTCCATGATCTCTTCGCCTTCGGCGAGGATGCCCTGGATCGCGTCGCAGGTCTTGCCACGAGCTGGCTTGCCGATCAGCTCGAACACCCGCTCGAGGCGCTCGATCTGTCCCTGTGTTTCGTCGCGATGCTTGAGAAATCCAGCTCTGCCTTCTTCGGACTGGGCCGCGCGAGCCATCTTGGGAAGGGCCTTCAGGATCTGCTTTTCGGCGAAATAGATGTCCTTGAGCGTATCAAGGAAAAGGTCGTTGAGAGTCTTTTCGGTGGCCATGGTGTCCTCCTATGGCAGTGGTGCGGTCAGCGAACTCCGTGTGATGGTGAATGTTCCCGCAAGAAATGAACGACGTCCCGTCTCCGAGGGTCGTCTCAATCCGCAAAGGAAGAGAGAGACAGAGAGAGCCGGTCGGCGTTACTGCCAGGGAGTTTTATTCGGAGAGCACAGCGCCTACCGGTTGCAGACACAACTTCCACCCATCACCGTTGTTCCATCGACATTGACTTTTTCGAGGATTTTTCGCCCCAACAGGAATTCAGGTTGGATTTGTCGTTACCGAAGGCGGAGGGGGCAGGGCGGCTCAAGGTACCAGACTGGGCTTTGTCGTACGGTGCGGAACAGCGGCATGATCTCGGCGTTATCGAACGCCACTATGGCGTGGAGAAAACGCCATGGCGAAATTCTTTCCAAATTTGCAACGGTGATCGCCGACCTGTCGGGCAAGCCGGCCACCTTCGTCGGACCGGTTGCGCTCGTCCTCGTCTGGGCGGGATACGGACCATTCTTCGGCTACTCCGAGACATGGCAGCTCGTCATCAATACGTCGACGACGATCATAACGTTTCTCATGGTCTTCGTGCTCCAGAACTCCCGGAACCGCGACGGCAAAGCTCTGCAGGCCAAGCTGGACGAGCTGATCCTCACATCACAGGCGCAAAACAAGTTCGTCGGAATTGAGAAGCTGGATGAACAGCAGCTCCGTGAGATGAGTAAGACACTTGCGGAGAAGGCCGAGTGCGTCGAAGATGTTGCGAACGAGAAGGCCGAGGTTGCATCTTGATCGTATCAGGCATCCGCCTGGCGATCCCCAATCATCTGTATTTCATGCTGCTCAACACCGATCCAGTGGTTCCTTGCGGCATCGCTCGAGCGGATCCTTAGCCTGCAGTGCATGCATATCCCGATTCTGCGAGTGCTGCATCAGGAGCAGCAGAAATAGCGTCGTCATGGTTTCGAGCACGTTTGAGAGCAGGAACCATGGGTTAGGCAACGGCAAAGACGACCGCGGCCAGCATGACGTGATGTCCTGCCAACACTACCGCGGTTTCCGACATGCGGAGAAAATGAGATCGCTAAGCCATGGCGAGAGAATGCGCCAGGAGCGAGCGGGTTCCGGAGGCGATCTTCCTGCGCGATCGTGTCGAAGTCGGCCGCGGGATTATGGCACGGTGGATGGGGGCAAGCTCGGGTTCGAACTCGAGATCCTCGTTGCGATTTTGAACGGTCCTGAAGACCTCTCAATGAAAAACTGTGGTGTTGCTTGGATGGGCACTGATGGTCGAGTGTCACATCCATATCCAAGGTCACCGTCGTAACGCAATTCCGCCCCTGAGGTTACGAGCGTAACCGAGAAAAAAACGGCCGCGGCTATCGGAATGGTACGATTCGCCGGTACAAATCTGGAGAGAAGCCGTGCCGTCGTACCATCATCATTTCTGCAGCGAGAATGGAACTCCGAAAAACACGAAGGTTCCCAATAGCTGCATACAGGCAGCCGAATACATCATTCAGGTCCATCATAGGAATGGGATTTTCCCATGGGTGGAGGGGGCCGACGTGACCCCAAATGTCTATCTTCATTTTGGTTCTGGCAACCCGATCAACATTACGATCGAGGAGAATATCCTGAACAAGATCGGCAACAGCCATGCCAAGGACTACGAATTCTCTAACCTACGACGCCCCGAAGTCGGCGAGGGGATCGCGGTTTTCAACATCGGCGGGAGAGCGCCGAAAGACCACTACAATATGCATTTTTTGGCGACACTGGCGATCCTGGGAACAAAAAGCCGGCCGTCTTTTGTGATGTCCAATCTGAACGAGATCGAAGATAGCGAGATTGCGATGGTCTCGCTCGACGCGGAAAAAGAGAATGTAAGGACATTCGTGGGATCCAACCCCTGGTCGGCGTTTCGTGACGAATACCAGAAAGAGAACAAAGGCAATCGTTTTTTTATTGGACTGCTTACAACCAAGGCGACTCGCGAGATAATATGAAGTTGAGCCGGACGGTCCGCAGGATATCCGATGGATTAACAGCAGCAGCAAGCTCAAGCGCCAGCCCGTTCCTGAACACTCCCGGCGGATGGAGAGCGGGTCGTCGCGTATTATGCCGCCGTCGACGGCGCGGATCGTTGCTGCCCGGATGAACAGCGAATTCGAATCCGTCGACGACGCGTGGCGGCGTTCGGATGTTCCGATGGAAGCGCTTGTCCGGCTGACCGAGGCCGATGCCTTACTGCCGTCTCTGAAGCTCGAACGAAGGGATGCGCTAGGGGCGATCAAGGCCTCCGGGACGAACCCTTGCCCCTGTTCGCAGCTGCCGCCGAGCGAGAGGAACGGCGATCGCAGAGCAGGTCGAGCCGGAGGTCGAGCTTGGGCAGATGACGGAAGGCCACAATGTGGTGGCTGACTACGGTCACGTTGGTCTGGCCGCTCCGTGAGCATCCGGTAGCGTTTCTCCGCAACAATCTGCAGAAGCGCAACATCGTCACCTGCGCGCGGGGGCAATGTGCATTACCAACGAGGACGAGAGCGAGCCTGCGAACGTGGTCGTATGGGCAAGCTTGTCGGCAGCCGCAACTGGCCGACGCCGCCGTCGCTGCTGGCCAGCGGCATTTAACGACGCCATGCTCCATCGACAGGGAACCCGCGTCTTACCAGGTGCCTGCGTCCTTTCTCTCGCGCAAGTTCAGCCAGCCGGGGTCGGACGACTGACGACACCTCCG